>ENA-ORBV01000153-ORBV01000153.1-microbial-mat-metagenome-genome-assembly--contig:-NODE-153-length-145462-cov-10.041077_pt1 | contig 145462 bp, 133 predicted proteins | sample MGYA00237777_ERZ505514 | MGnify/ENA primary metagenome ERZ505514 (study PRJEB26160, sample SAMN06269048) | microbial mat metagenome | isolation source: Oligotrophic lake microbial mat | place...
GGCAAAGGCAAAGGCAAAGGCAAAGGCAAAGGCAAAGGCAAAGGCAAAGGCAAAGGCACGGGCAACACCGGTGGCTGCGCATCGACGGGCCGCGCTTCGGAACGGCTCACCTCGGGCAAGCGTGCCGCCGGCAAACCCAGCGTGGCTGCTCCCGGCGCGCTGCCCGGCAGCGGTTCTGCGCTGCGCACGGCGCCACCCCAGCGCGGCGTGGGCGCGTCGCCTGGCGCGGTGCTGACCGGTTCGGGCGGCAAATCGACCAGCGCTGCACCTTCGGTGACCGGTCCGCGCAGCCTCACGTTGATGGCGCCGAACACCCCCTGCCCGAGTTGCGCCGTGCCACCCGGCGCCGTGCCCACCCAGATCACCAGCCACAGGTGCAGCAAGACCGCCAGCAGCACGCAGCGGCCCATCGTGGTGTGCATGGCACGGGGCCATGGCACCAGGCGGGCCGGCAGCGGTTGGTCTTGAAGGACGGCGTACATGGGGGCGGGCAGGTCGCCGCCATCATGCCGCGTCGGCGCCCAGCGGAACCAACTTGAACCCGCGGCTGTCTGGCACTCGGGTCTAATTCGTTCCTCGACCTTTGAAAGCGCACCATGAACCAGCTCGATCAGCTCAAGCAGCACACCACCGTGGTGGCCGACACCGGCAACTTCAAACAGCTGGCGCAGTTTGCGCCGCAGGACGCCACCACCAACCCCAGCCTGATCGTGAAAGCGGTGCAGCAGCCCGACTACGCGCCGCTGCTGGCCGACACCGTGGCTGCCCACCGCGACGCAGCGCTGGACGCGGTGGTGGACCAGGTGCTGGTGCGCTTCGGCCGCGAAATCCTGAAAGTGGTGCCCGGCCGCGTCAGCACCGAGGTCGACGCCCGCCTGTCCTTCGACACCGAAGCCACCGTGGCGCGAGCGCTGCGCCTGATCGGCCTGTACGCCGATGCCGGCATCGACAAGGGCCGCGTGCTGATCAAGGTGGCAGCCACCTGGGAAGGCATACGCGCCGCCGAGATGCTGGAAAAACAAGGCATCCACTGCAACCTGACGCTGCTGTTTGCATTCAGCCAGGCGGTGGCCTGCGGCGACGCCGGTGTGCAGCTGATCAGCCCCTTCGTGGGCCGCATCTACGACTGGCACAAGAAGTCTGCCGGCGCAGCCTGGGACGAAGCCGCCATGGCAGGCAGCAATGACCCCGGCGTGCAGAGCGTGCAGGCCATCTTCAAACACTACAAACGCCACGGCATCCCCACTGAAGTGATGGGTGCGAGCTTTCGCAACACGGGCCAGATCGTGGCCCTGGCGGGCTGTGATCTGCTGACCATCAGCCCCGAATTGCTGGCGCAACTGCAGGCCAGCGTTGCGCCAGTCCCGTTGGCGCTGGACGCCGATGCCGCGCGCCAGTTGGACCTGCCCGCCGTGCACCACAACGAAATGAGCTTCCGTTGGGCGCTGAACGAAGACGCGATGGCCACCGAGAAGCTAGCCGAAGGCATCCGCGCCTTTGCCGCCGACGCGGCCAAGCTGGACCGTCTGATCCAGGGCCTGCAGCGGTGATCCGCTGCGACGAAACCCCGGCCTGGGCCGCACTCCAAGGCCACTTCGAAGCCCACGGCCGCGACTTCGACCTGCGCGACGCCTTTGCCCGCGACCCGGGCCGTTTTTCCGCCATGAGCTTCGAAGCCCCCGAGGTCTTTGCCGACCTCAGCAAGAACCGCATCGACACCGGCGCACTGCACTTCCTGCTGGACCTGGCACAAGAGTGTGGGCTGCAAGCCCGGCGCGACGCGCTGCTGCGCGGCGACATCGTCAACGTCACCGAAGGCCGCGCCGCGCTGCACACCGCACTGCGGGCGCCTCGCGGCCAGGGGCCCTTCAGCGACGAGGTGCACACGGTGCTGGACGCCATGCTGGCCTACGCTGAGCGCGTGCGCAGCGACACCACCATCACCGATATCGTCAACATCGGCATCGGCGGAAGCGACTTGGGCCCGGCGATGGTGGTGCCCGCGCTCGACGCGTACACCAACCCCGCACAGCAGTTGCACTTCGTGAGCAACGTCGATGGCCACGACCTGGCGCCGCTGCTGCAAAGGCTGGACGCCAGAAAAACGCTCTTCGTCGTGGCCAGCAAGACCTTCACGACACAAGAGACGATGGCCAACGCCAAGGCTGCACGTGCCTGGTTCGTGCAGCAGGGCGGCACCGACGTGGCGCGACACTTTGCTGCCACCACCACCAACGTTCAGGCGGCGGCCGACTTCGGCATCAACACCACCTTCGGCTTCTGGGACTGGGTGGGCGGCCGCTATTCGCTGTGGAGCGCCATCGGCCTGCCCATCGCCATCGCCATCGGCAGCGCCCACTTCCGCGGCCTGCTGGCTGGCGCACACGCCATGGACCAGCACTTTGCGCACACACCGCTGGCCCGGAACCTGCCCGTGCTGCTGGGTCTGCTCGACATCTGGTACCGCAATTTCCATGGCTGCACGAGCCGCAGCGTGGCGCCCTACCACCAGGGCCTGCGGCGGCTGCCGGCTTACCTGCAGCAGCTGGAGATGGAATCCAACGGCAAGCAGGTGGACCTTCAAGGGCGCGCCCTGCCCTTTGACACCAGCCCCGTGGTCTGGGGCGAACCCGGCACCAACGGCCAGCACGCCTACTTCCAGATGCTGCACCAGGGCACGGACGTGATTCCGGTGGAGTTCATCGCCATCAAGACACCGTCGCACACCTTGACCGACCAGCACACCATGCTGCTGGCCAACTGCCTGGCGCAGAGCCAGGCGCTGATGCTGGGCAAGACTGCGGCTGAAGCCGCCAGCGAAAAGGCGCCCACGTCCGCGGCGGGGTTCGACGCCGGCGTGCTGTCGCAACACCGCGCCTTTCCGGGCAACCGGCCCAGCACCACGCTGGTGTTGGACGAACTCACGCCGCGCAGCCTGGGTGCCCTGATCGCACTTTACGAACACCGTGTTTTTGTCAGCGGCGCGCTGTGGGGCATCAACAGCTTCGACCAGTGGGGCGTGGAACTGGGCAAAGCGCTGTGCAACGCGCTGCTGCCACGTCTGGGCAGCGGCGACACGACGGGCCTTGACGCGTCCACGGCCGGCCTGCTGAAGCGCCTGACCGCATGACCGCATGAAGCCGCCATTGAAGCGCATCGTCTTCGACCTGGGCGCCGTGCTCTTCAGCTGGCAACCGCGCCAGATGCTGCTGCGCGAACTGCCGCACGTGGTCACTGACGAAGCCCTGGCGGCGCACTGGGAACGCCAGATCTTCCAGAGCTACGGCGGCGACTGGGGCGACTTCGACCGCGGCACCGTCAGCGCGCCCGACCTGGTGCAACGTATCGCGCGCCGCACGGGTTTTGCCGCGGCAGACGTGCAAACGGTGGTGGAAGCCGTGCCCCGTGAACTGCAGCCCATGCCCGAATCGGTGGCCCTGCTGCACCGCCTGGCCGACGCGGGCCACAGGCTGCATTACCTGTCCAACATGCCCGCGCCCTACGCCGAGGTGCTGGAGCAAAACGACTTTTTCTCGCGCTTCGACAGCGGCGTGTTTTCCGCCCGGGTGCACCACAACAAGCCCGAGCCGGCGATCTTTCAGGCTGCGCTGCAGCACTTCGATGCGCAGCCGCAAGAGCTGGTGTTCCTGGACGACCACGGCCCCAATGTCGAAAGGGCGCGGGCCCTGGGCTGGCACGCCGTGCAGTTCAAGTCGGCAGCTCAAGCGCAGGCCGAACTGCAGGCTGCGGGCTGGACCACGGGCTGAGCCGGCCCGATCTCAGCCCTCGCGCGTGACGCGTTCGGGCCGTGGCCAGCCACGCAAGCCCTTCCGGACCTGCCTGCGGGGGCTCAGTCGCGGTACTCCGGCCCGGTCGCCAGCTCTTCGTCCATCCACGCTTCCAGCAGCGTGTAGCTCACGGCCAGCAGCACCGGGCCGACGAAGATGCCCACCAGGCCAAAGGCGAACAGGCCGCCGATGACACCGGCAAAGATCAGCAGCAGCGGAATGTCGGCGCCCATGCGGATGAAGACCGGTCGAATGAAGTTGTCGACCGTGCCCACGAAACCGGACCAGACGACCAGGAAGATTGCCCAGCCGGTGCTGCCGTCGTAGAAGGCCCAGCCCGCCGCCGCCAGCAGCACCGGCACCGGGCCCACCTGGGCGATGCACAGCATGAACATCAAGGCCGTGAGCAGCGGTGCAAAGGGCACGCCGGCCAGCGCCACGCCCAGCCCGCCCAGCACGGCCTGCGCCAGCGCCGTCACACCCACGCCCAGCGCCACGCCGCGGATGGCGTTGCCGGCCAGCACCGCAGCACCGTCGCCGCGTTCGCCGGCCAGCCGGTGCGCAAAGCGGCGCACCAGTCGCGCGCCCTCTTCACCATAGCCGTACATCACGGCAGCGATCACCACCGTGAGCAGAAACTGCAGCAGCAGCACGCCGATGCTGCCCACCTCGGCCACGAACCAGCGGGTCAGGTCGCCGGCATAGGGCGACAGGCGCGGCAACATGTCGCGCAAGCCCAGCGCAGCGGACTGTTGCCAGGCGCTGTCGATCAGGCTGCCCACCATGGGCAGCGCCGTGACCCAGGCCGGCGGTGCGTCGGGCAGGCGGTAGTCGGCGGCAATCCTGGCCCATTCCACCAGGCGATCGGCGTTGCCGACGATGGTGATGATGGCCAGCACCAGCGGCACCACGAACAGCAGCAGCAGCAGCAGCGTCATGGCCGTCACCGCCAGCGAGCGTCGGCCCCACAGCAGGCCCTGCAGGCGCAGCATCAGCGGCCAGGTGGCCACCACCACCATCAAGGCCCAGATGGCCGGGCCCAGGAAGGGCCGCAAGATCCACAGCGACGCACCCAGCAGCAGGCCGATGAACAGCACGCCAAAGGTGACACGGGTCAGGTCGCGGCCTCTGTCTGAACCGCGCTGACCGCCGGGTTTGCCACCAGGCCCTGCCGGCATCAGCGCGCGGGCTCGCTGTAGGGCAACACACTCACTGCTTCGATGCGGTAGCTGGCAGCGCCCATGTAGGAATCGGTGCGGCCGGTGACCAGCCGGCCGGTGATCCACACCGCGTCCATGGAGCGCAAGCCCTTGGCCGGCGACTTCGGCAGCACGTGCACGATCTGGTTGGCCGGCGGCGGCGGGCTGTGGATGCAGGCGCCAAAGTAGGGCACGAGCAGGAATTCCTTCATGCCGTCCTTGCTGTCTTCCAGCGGCACGATGAAACCCGGAATGCGCACCGACTGGCCCACCATCGCTTCGTTGACGGGTGCGTTGTCCCACACGTCGCGCATCTTCTTCAGCATGGCAGTGGCGCGCGGGTCACCGTCGTCCAGGTTCTGGAAGTTCAGGTCCTTGAAGTCCTTGAACGGGTCCCAGCCGGCGGGCACCAGGGCGTCCCAGGTGATGGTGCGCGGCGCGCCCGGCACGGCGGCTGCGGACGCGGACGCGGGTTTGGCGGTTGCGGCCAGCGGCGGCTTCATCAGCGGCACGCCGTCTTTCTGGGCCCACGCGGCCGCGGGCAGCACGGCAAGCGCGATGAACGAGGTGCAGGCAGCGATCAAGAGCTTCATGTTCTGGGACTCAATCCATCCGCCAGTGACAGGCGGTACGCCCGCCAACCCGGCACCAGGCTTGCGAGCATACCTGCGGCCAGCACAGCGCCGAAGAGGCCCCACTGCGATGCCGTGGGTGCAGCCGGCAGCAAGGTGATGCCAAACTGCTGCTGCAGCCAGGGCCCGGCCATCACCACCGCCAGCGCGGCGGCCAGCGCACCCAGCAGCGCACCGGCCAGCGTGACGAGCGCACCTTCAGTTGCCAGCAGCCACAGCACGTGGCGCGGCCCGGCACCCACGGCGCGCAGCACGGCCAGTTCGCGCCGGCGTTCGTTCAGCCCGGCCAGCACCACGGCCACCAGCGAAGCCAGGCTGACCACCGCCACCAGGCCGCTGATGGCCAGCAGCGCCTGTTCACCCGGCCCCACCACGGCCCACAACTCGTCCAGCGCCACACCGGGCAGCACGGCCAGCAGCGCTTCGTTTTCGTAGCCGCTGACAAATCGCTGCACGTTGAAAACCGCAACGCGGTTTTTCAGGCCCACCAGCGCCGCCGTCACTTGCTTGGGTTCGAGGTCGAACTTGCGGGCGTGTTCGGGTGCGATCTTCACGCCCGCAGCGGCCGGCAGCGGCGCGCCGCCCACCCAGTCCAGGTGGATGGCCTCGATGGCCTGCAGGCTGACGTGCACCGTGCGGTCCACCGGCGTACCGGTGCGCGCCAGCACGCCCACCACGGTGAAGGGTTTGTCGGCGTGTTCTGCCGCCAGCACCTGGGCATTGCCGTGCGACAGCGTGATCTTCTGGCCCAGCGTGTAGCCCAGGGCCTGCGCCAACTCGGCGCCGATGACGGCCTCAAACAGACCGTCCAGCGTGCCGGCAAAAGCGCGGCCCTGCGCCAGCACCAGGCGCTGCTGGTCGCCGTAGGCAAAACGCTCGAAGTAGGCAGGCGTGGTGCCCAGCACCGGCCGGCCGCGGTGCGAGTCGCCCAGAGAAAGCGGCACCACCCAGGCCACGGCGCGGTGCGCCTCGATGGCGCGCACGCTGTCCATGCCGATATTGTTGGTGGCGCCGCCGACGCGGAACACGGCGTACAGCATCAGCTGCACCGGGCTCGTGCGCGCACCCACCACCAAGTCGGTGCCACTGACCGATTGGTTGAAGCTGCTGCGGATGTCGGTGCGCAGCCGCTCCAGACCCAGCAGCAGGGCCGTGGCCAGCGCGATGCTCAACATCACCAGCGCCAGCGTGCCACGCCGGTTGAGCGCGCTTTTCAAGGCGATGTGCAGCAGGGCTTTCATTGCGCCGTCATGCGGCCAGCGCCGCGCGATTCAGCGTGGGCAGGCTCAGGCGCTCTTCGAAGCGCTGGGCCAGGCGTTCGTCGTGGCTGACGAAGATGAGCGTGCTGCCGCTGCTGCTGCATTCACCCAGCAGCAGCGCCATGAAGTCGTCGCGCGCGGCGGCGTCCAGCGCCGAAGTGGGTTCGTCGGCGATCACCAGTTCGGGCCGCCCCAAGAGGGCGCGCGCAGCAGCCACACGCTGCTGCTGGCCCACCGACAGCGCGTCGGCGCGGCGCCGCCACAGCGCGGCTGGCAGGCCCATGCGCTGCAGCAGCGTCTGCGCGGCAACCTGCGGCGAAGGCATGCAGCGCGAAGCGCGCAGCTTCGAAAAGCGGCAGGGCAGCAACACGTTGTCCAGCACCGTCAGGTACGGCAGCAGGTTGAACTGCTGGAAGATCACGCCCACGTGGTCGGCGCGACGGGCGTCGCGCCGGCCCGCCGGCAGCGCAGCCCAGGGCTGACCCAGCAACGACACCGTGCCGGTGCCGGCTTGCAGCACACCCGCCATCAAGCCCAGCAGCGTGCTCTTGCCGCAACCGCTGGGGCCGTGCAGAAACAGCGTGCGCCCGGCCGGCACATCCAGCGATTCGATGTCGATGCAGTCGGCGGCGGAGGGCCAGGCAAAACGCAGGTTGCGGATCTGCAGCACGGCGGCGGAAACTTCCCAGGTGCTCCGGCACACCAGCGGCCAGAGAGAGCCGGGATTGTGCAGCGCCCGCGTGCGGCGGGCGGTTCGCGCGGGCGATTCAGCGTCCGGGCTGAGGGGTCAGACCGCGCCAGGCGGGTGGCCACATCGGCCGCCAGCGTGCGACGCTGGGCTGCGGGTCGGCAGCAGCCCTGGAGATTGCGGCCTCGGCAGCCAGGTCCTCTGCAAAACCTTCGCTGCGCCAACTGGCCAGCGGACCGGCACAACCGAACAGCCGTTCCAGGTCACCGCGGCGGCGGTCTTCGGGGCGTGGCAGGGTGGCTGGGCTCATGAGCGGCTCCTGGTGGTGCTGGCGGCAGTTCAAGTGCCGCAGCTCGCATGCATTACGCCTTACTGTGCGGTTTGGATGTGGCAGCCGCATGAAATCGACCTCGCCTTAACATGGCCCAGTCCTTTTTTGTCACTTCTGCCACACACCTCACCCGCCATGCCCGCCACCCTGGACGGCCAACTGGTTGTCGCCATCTCTTCTCGGGCGCTGTTCGACTTCGAAGAAGAAAACCGCATCTTCGAAGCCCACGACGACCGCGCCTACATGCAGCTGCAGTTGCAACGCGTGGAACAGCCGGCACGGCCGGGCGTGGCCTTTTCGCTGGTCAACAAGCTGCTGGCCTTCAACACCAGCGAGCTGCCTCGCGTGGAGGTGGTGATCCTGTCGCGCAACGACCCGGTGTCGGGCCTGCGCGTGTTCCGCAGTGCGCAGCACTACGGCCTGCCGGTGCAGCGGGGTGTGTTCACGCGCGGCCAGCCGCCCTGGCGTTACCTGCGGCCGCTGGCAGCCAACCTCTTTCTCAGCACCAACGAGGCCGACGTGCGCCAGGCCCTGGCCGTGGGTGTGCCTGCGGCACGCGTCTACCCGGAAAGCGCACGCGCCAGCGCAGCGCACCCCGAAGAAGTGCGCATCGCCTTCGACGGCGACGCGGTGCTGTTTTCCGACGAGGCCGAACGGGTCTTCCAGTCACACGGCCTGGACGCCTTCCAAAGCCATGAACGCGACCGCGCCGGCACGCCGCTGGCACCCGGCCCCTTCAAGCCGTTGCTGGAAGCCCTGCACCGCCTGCAGCGGGCACCAGTGGCCGGCATGCGGCTGCGCACGGCGCTGGTCACCGCACGCAGCGCACCGGCGCACGAACGGGCCATCCGCACGCTGATGAACTGGCAGATCGACATCGACGAAGCCATGTTCCTGGGCGGCCTGCCGAAAGGCACCTTCCTGCGCGAGTTCGAGCCCGACTTCTTTTTCGACGACCAGACCGGTCACATCGAAAACGCCGCGCCGCATGTGCCGGCGGGGCATGTGGCAGCGGGAGTGCGTAACGCCTGAATGGTGCGAACGCACACTGTTGACGTCTTGTGCACACAGGAAGTGCAAGCCAGGGATCGTCACCACGCATGAATCAGGGCGAAATGCGTTCATGACGTGCCATACAACGTGCGAACTTGGCCCCGTCTTGGCGCGTCCTCGAATCCAGCTGCATCGCCAGTTCACCCCACCCCCCTGAATGCGGGCTGTCGGGTCCCACCCGAGGTCTCGCTGAGCCCCGCCGTGTGGATGTTCCAGATCATCAAGGCACCCGCTTGATGTGCACATCCGCGTCGCGATGGTGCATTCGCGCACGCGGAACGACGCTCCGGCGCCCGCCGCGTGCAATTTGCAACAAAGCGCAACAAGATGCACCCCATCAGCGCATCAGCGCACAGCGCACGCACCCATGCGAGTGGCTCAGTCCTTGCAAAAAGGTCGATATCTGGATCGATCGCAAGGGAGTAAACCATGAGTGCCGCCAGTTTTCTTGCGTCCGCCCGCTTGCCGAGCGCACAGGCCAGCCCGGCAGCGAGGGGGGCGCTCGACACCATCGAGTTGGTGCTGAACCAGGGCGTGGCGCTGCTGTTGCTGCTGCTGTTGAGCCCGCTGTTCGCACTGGTGGCCTACTTGATCTGGCGGCGCGACGGCGCACCCATCTTCTTTGGCCACTACCGCGTGGGGCACAACGGCAAGCTGTTCCGCTGCCTGAAGTTCCGCACCATGCTGCGCAACTCAGAGCAGGTGCTGGCGCAGTTGCTGCAAGACGATCCTGCGGCCCAAGCCCAGTGGCTGCGCGACCAGAAGCTGGAAAACGACCCGCGCATCACCCCGGTCGGCCACTTCCTGCGCAACACCAGTCTGGACGAACTGCCGCAGTTGCTGAATGTGCTGCGCGGCGAGATGAACCTGGTGGGTCCGCGCCCCATCACCGTAGGTGAACTCACGCGTTATGGGTACGTGCGCTGGCACTACCTGAGTGTGCGGCCCGGCATCACCGGGCTGTGGCAGGTGAGTGGGCGCAACAACACCAGCTACGAACAGCGTGTGGCATTGGATCGTCGCTACGTTGAGCAGCGCAGCGCCTGGGGCGACCTGAGCATTCTTTTGAAGACCGTGCGTGTCGTGATCACCAAGGAAGGTGCGCGCTGAACGCGCCCGTCCGGCGCACCTGACAGTTCAGCAGAACCACCCCAATCCATGCAGCGCGACGCTCCTTGGTCAACGAATCCGCCGGATGTGGTGGTGCATGTGGTCGGACACATCACCGCCGCCGTCGGCAGCTTCCTGGGACCCACCAGCCACACCTTGGCCCGTTGCGGCATGCGCCAGGTGGTGGTGCTGATTGACGAAGCCCGCCACCGCCATCAGCTGCTGAACCTGCACGAGTCGGCCGAACTGGTGCTGGCCCCTGCGTCGCGCAACCCCTTCATGCGCTGGAGCGGCCTGCTGCTCGCCTGCAGCCAGGCGATGGGCCGCGGCAGCCCATTCCATGCCAGCCCATTGCACGCCAGCCATTTTCATGCTGGCCATTTACATGCGGTGCACCTGCATGGCCTGCTGCCCAGTCTGCTGGGTGCCATGGCGGCGCGCGGCGCGGGTGTCACCGCGCCCATCTTCTTTTCGCCGCATGGGTCGCGGCTGCTGATGTTGACCCGCCCGCTGGCCCGGCCGCTGTTGTGGCTGGCGGCACCACTGTTACGCCCGTGGCGGGTGGCCGCCATCGTCAACATGGCGCAGGAAGTGGGCACGCTGGCTCAATGGAAGTCGGTGCAGTTGGTGGAGAGTCCAGTGGCCGCAGACTTCTTCAACGTCGCCAGAAACGAAGCCCGCCACCCCCTTGTGGTGACCGGCGGGCGGGTGCCCAGCGCGCGTGCCGCCGAGCTGATTGCCCAGCTGGCAGTGCTGCTGGGCGACGACGCTTTGCGCCTGAGCTTCAACTGGATCGGCGAGGTAGACCCGGTGTCCGAACGCAGGCTCTCTGCCGCTGGCGTTGCCGTTTTCGACGTCGAACTCAGTGCCCAGATCGCCCAGCGCCTGGCCGCCGGATGGATCTACGCCGATGCGGGCGGAACACGGGGCTTCCCGGTGTTGCTGTCCGAAGCCATGGCCGTCGGCCTGCCCTGTGTGGCGGTTGACTCGACACAGAACCGCCAGCTCATCCGCCACGGCGAAACCGGGTTTCTGTGCGCCACCGAGCGCGAGATGCTGGAGTGCATTGCCAGGCTCATCGACGACGAGGCCCTGCGCGTGCGAATTGGCCAGGCGGCCCGAGATGAGGCCAGCAGCCGGTTTGGCGAAAGTGGCTTCAGCAGCCGGTTGCTTGCGGCGTATGCAGCGGGCAGTCCTCGGCATGCAAGCAGCCAGGGCGTCACCACATGAAAGTCACCGTTATCGGCAGCGGCTACGTCGGCCTGGTCACGGGTGCATGCCTGGCCGACATGGGCAACGACGTGGTCTGCGTCGACCTGGACGAGAAGAAGGTGCGAATGCTGCAGGACGGCCGCATTCCGATCCACGAGCCCGGCCTGCAAGACGTGGTGCGGCGCAACGTGGAAGCAGACCGCCTTCATTTCACGACCGACGTGCCGGCCGCCGTGCGGCACGGCACCTTGCAATTCATCGGCGTGGGCACGCCGTCTGACGAAGACGGATCGGCCGACCTGACGCACGTGCTGGCGGCGGCGCGCAGCATCGGCCGCCACATGACCGACTACAAGGTCGTCATCGACAAGAGCACCGTGCCGGTGGGCACCGCCGACAAGGTCAAGGCCGCCATTGCCGACGAACTGGCACAGCGAGGTCTGACGCTGGAATTTGCCGTCGTTTCCAACCCCGAGTTCCTGAAGGAAGGCGCAGCTGTCGAAGACTTCATGCGACCCGACCGCATCATCATCGGCGCCGACGACGAACGCGCCGTGCTGATGATGCGTGCGGTCTACACGCCCTTCAGCCGCAACCGCGACCGCATGCTGGTGATGGACCTGCGCAGCGCCGAATTCACCAAGTACGCGGCCAACGCCATGCTGGCCACGCGCATCAGTTTCATGAATGAACTGGCCCTGCTGGCCGAACGGGTGGGCGCCGACATCGAACTCGTGCGCCAAGGCATCGGCAGCGACCCGCGCATCGGCACGCACTTCCTGTACGCCGGCACGGGCTACGGCGGGTCGTGTTTCCCCAAGGACGTCAAGGCCCTGGTGCGCGCCGCGCAGGACAGCGGCATCACGCTGCAGGTGCTGACGGCCGTGGAAGCGGCCAACGAACGTCAGAAGCATGTGCTGGTGGACAAGGTGGTGCAGCGCTTCGGGCCTGACCTGACCGGACGCCAGTTTGCGCTGTGGGGCCTGGCCTTCAAGCCCGACACCGACGACATGCGCGAGGCGCCCAGCCGGGTCGTCATCAGCGAACTGCTGCGCATGGGCGCCAAACTGAAGGCGTACGACCCGGTGGCCATGCCCGAAGCGCGCCGACTCTTTGCCGACGCGCCCGGCCTGAGCTTCACCGACAGCCAGGGCGCGGCGCTGCAGGACAGCGACGCGCTGCTGGTCCTGACCGAATGGCGGCAATTCCGCAGCCCCGACTTCCAGCAGCTGTTGGTCGCGTTGAAGCAGCCGGTGGTGTTCGATGGGCGAAATCTGTATGAGCCGCAGCTGATGAAGTCGTTGGGCTTCGAGCACCACGGCATCGGGCGGGGTGAAGTTTGATCTCCGATCTCGCTCGGGCGCGCAAATTGCAAGGTCTTTGAGAAATGACGATCTCCAAATTAATGATGGCCGTTCACATGCGCTGGCGCGCAGCCCTCTTTGCGTTCCTAGCTGTCGTGGCGGCTGGAATGCTGCTGACCCGGTTGACGCCGCCCACGTTCATTGCAACTGCAGCTTTGATGCTGGACGTGCGGTCCATGGATCCGATCGCTGGTTCCACCCTGTCGCCACTGGCCGTGTCCGCCTACATGGCCACCCAGGCCGATGTAGTTCGAAGCGAGCGGGTGCTGAAGCGCGCTGTCAGCAGCCTGGGCATGGAAGCGGATGCGGAATCTGACTTGGCCTGGGTCGAGGCCACCCAGGGCAGGGGCGACAAGTCGAGCTGGCTTTCTGACCGAATCGCCGAGGGCCTTCAGGTGTCCCCCGCGCGGGAGTCGAACGTCATTACCGTGCGTTACAGCGGAAAGGCTGCTGAACCAGCTTCAGCGGTTGTGAATGCGATTGTCGACGCGTACATCGCCACAACCATCGAATTGCGCGCTGAACCCGCACGCCAGTACGACAGCTTTTTCGAGGCACAGGTCAAGCAGCTTCGCAGTGCTGTGGAAAAAGCGCAATCAAAGCTGTCCGAGCACCAGCAAAAGGGTGGTGTGGTCGCGAAGGACGAACGAATGGACATTGAGAACGCCAGGCTGGCCGAGCTGTCATCGCAACTTGTGGCGGCCCAGGCGGCTGCCGGCGAAGCGAGCAGTCGACAAACGCTGTCCCGCGGCCAAGCCGAACAGAGCATGGAAGTGCTGGCCAATCCTCTCATTTCTTCGCTGATGGGTGAACTTGCGCGGCAGGAATCCAGACTGGACGAACTGACCATCTCGCGGGGCAATCAGCATCCGCAGGTTCAGGAATCCCGCGCGGCCACTGCCCAGCTTCGCAGCCGCATTCAGGAGGAGACCCGCAAGGTCACCGCCAGCCTGAACATCGACAGCGAAGTACTTACAGGTCAGGTTGCAAGGCTTCGAGCGGCAGTGGAGGAGCAGCGCGCGAAGGTGCTGCGCGCCAAGCTCGAGCGTGAGCGCGCTGAAGTTCTTGAGCGTGATCTGGAGAACGCCACGCTAGCCTATAGCGCTGCATTCAAGCGTCTCGACTCGGTCAGCCTCGAAAGCCAGGCCACCCAGACCAATGTATCGATTCTGAAGCGGGCCTCTGCGCCTGCCTGGCCCGAGAAGCCGCGGGTGGCAGTCAATGCTGGCGTGACACTGGTGCTCGCCGTCGTGGCTGCGTTGACTCTGGCCCTGCTGCGAGAGGTGCGCGAACCGCGACTGCGATCTGGTTCTGACGTGGAAGACCTGCTGGGACAAACGGTTCTGGGCCATTTGCCGCACCACCGCGCCAGTAACAGCGCGTCTTCTCAATGGCAGCGGCTGGTGGCGCCCGTCCCACGGGCAAAGCTCTTGTCTTCAGGTTGGCGGTAAATCAATGGGCGCCGCAACTCCTTTTCCACCAGAGGCTCCGCTGTCGTCCGACGATCCTGCGGATCTGACGAGCTGGCGGAGCGAAGCGACACCCGGAGGCGCTGCAGCGCGCCGGGTGATCGGCGACTTCATCCGTCAGGCTCGAAGTCTCACTGACGACCAGGTGGATCAGATACTTGCACTGCAGCGGCAGCTACGCATGCGCTTTGGCGATGCTGCGGTCGCACTGAAGCTGGCTTCCGAAGAAGATGTGGTGTGGGCCTTGTCCCAACAACACGCTTACCCGTATTCAGTCGAAGGCGAGGTTTCGCTCGCGCCCGAACTAGTGGTCGCCACCGATCCCTTCAGCAGCCAGGCGGAGTACTTCCGAGACCTGCGCAGCAGGTTGCTGGCTGGCGTGTGCGGCGGCAAGGCGCTTGCTGTTGTCAGCGCAGGCGTGGGCGAAGGTAAGACCTATTTCGCCGCCAACATGGCCATCTCGCTGAGCCAACTCGGTGCGCGCACCCTGCTCATCGATGCCGACCTGCGCACACCACGGCTGCATGACTTGTTTCGCCTGCCCAACGATACAGGTCTGAGTCACATACTCTCGCAGCGTCAGAGCGCCAACGCGCTGTACCGGGTACCGAGTCTGCCCAGTCTGTATGTCATGCCCTCAGGCATCCTGCCACCCAACCCGCTGGACCTGGTCCAGCGGCAAGCCTTTGACAAGTTACTGCAGCAACTCTCGACCAAGTTCGATCATGTGATCGTCGACACGCCTGCTGCTGCCTATGGAGCAGACAGCCGCGTCACGGCCGCCAAGACCGGTGCCGCAGTCGTGATCGCACAGCGGCACGAGTCCAGCCTCGGGCCCCTTAAGTCACTGCTGGACGACTTTGCTTCTGCACAGTTACCTGTGGCAGGCGTGCTCATCAACGAATTCCGCAAAGCTGTGAAGCCTCGATGGGGCTGGAAGCGCTGATGTTGAAGCTGGCAACCGCCCGGCGTGCCCCCGCTGCCTCGCTCCTCCTGCATGGCATCGGCGGCATCCACGTCTCGTTGTCGACGCTCGCGCTAGTGGGGGCGGTCGTCGTCAACGCCGCGTTGGCGGTCGCGGTGCCTTCATCGCTCTGGACGATTTCAGCGTTGCTGCTGTATGGGTTGGCGCTGGCAAGGCTGGGTGCGGCACAGCCAGGGGCGCTTTTCATGCTGGCGCCCTTCGTGGTGCTGCACGTGGCCATGATGGTGTCCCTTGTTGGTATCGAAAGCGGAGCGCTGATGGGGGAGATCGGTCTAACAGGTCACGCTTCGCCCGCAGGGGCGTTGTACGTCGTGTACGCATTGATCTTCATCGGCACAGCAGCGGCGGTCTTGCGTCAACTTGAGCCGCAGGGAACACAAGTCTCGTCAGGCCGCGCGGCTGGTGCCCATTGGATTCTGTGCTGGGCCGGTTTCGCAATCGCCGGCGGAGCCGCCGGGTATCTGTTCTTGGCAGGGCTACGCACAGGCTTTCCACTGTTAATGGGGGCCGACCGTCTTCTTTTCCGTGCATCAGGCGCAGACATCGTTACGCTGAATTTGTTGAACTTGAAACACACCATCGCTGCGGCGGCTGGCGTCGGTGCAGCCTTTGCTAAAAATGGGGGTGTACGGTACGCACATCATGGCGCGTTTGGACTTTTTTTAGCCGCGTCGTTTCTCTATGGCGACAAGTTTTTCATCATCGTTATCGCAAGTTGTTTTTACTTCATGCCCTTTGTTCTGCGCGATGCGGGCGGGGTCGCCCGCACAGTGAAGCGGGCCACGCCTGTGCTGGCGCTAGTCCTGTTTAGCATGTCAATCGTGACGTACTACATCTACTCGGAAGAGGGTGCCCGCAGCCATGAAGAGACAATGGATCGACTCAGTCAGCGAGTGGCGGGTCAAGGACAGCTGTGGTTCGCTGCAGTCGGGGACTCCTCAGAAGCCTTTTCCTTCGACGTCCGACAGGTAACGCTCAATCTCGGTTCGCTTGTTGCGAACCCAGGCGCGGTCTATGTCCTGGAGCACCGCATTGCGGCGTTCTACTTCATCGAGCGCTATGCACCCACCACGATGCACCGTTCCTTCGTCAAGAACGGTGGTGCCGTGACGCCTACGATGGTGCTCGAGGCCTATGGCCTGTTGCTCTTCGGGTTTGTCGGGCTTGCCGTTCTGTTGGCCTTGATCGGTGCGGGAATTGGAGTTCTCTTGCATTGCTTGCGCGTTGCGATGCTTTCGGCAAATCCGATCAATGCTTTGCTGCCTGCGTTTGTCTGCGCGCAAGCCATCGTGTTCGTGGCGCAGGCCACACTCTACTCGCTGCTCAGTCCCAGCGCTTTCAAGGCCTATGCGGCATTCCTGGTGCTGCAGTTAGCGGTCGCGGCCTACCTGCGCAGGCTGAGTCCGATCAATGACTGGGCGCGGCACGACCCACCTCCCCGGCGACTCCGACGAGCGGGTTCATGAATAGCCGACTCGGTCACTTGGATGGACTGCGCGGCTTGGCTGCTTGCCTCGTCCTCTATCAGCACTTGGCCGAGTACATGGCACGCCAAGCCCCTAACGTGCCCTGGGTGCAAGCCCACCTCGCGTTCTTGTTCGAATACGTTAACTTTGGCAAGGTGGGTGTGGTTGCTTTCTTTGCCATAAGCGGCTTCATTGTTCCCTCCAGCTTCAGGGCCGAATCAGCTCAACCACGGCTGCAGTTCGTTCTATCGAGATTTTTTCGACTTTACCCAGCATTCTGGGCCTCGATAGCCTGCGCTTTACTGGTGCTTCCTTTCTTGGGCTCGACCTCCATCAACAGCATTCGGGTGCTTGGCAATCTGACTATGCTCCCGAGTCTGTTCGGCCAGATAGCAGTGCTCGACGTCTACTGGACGCTAGCAGTTGAGTGGGTGTTCTATGTGCTTTGTATCGCTGTGTTTAGCTTAGGTGGGTTACAGCGTTGGGAGGCGCTTTGCCTTGTCTTCTCGACCATGCTCTTGTTGGCGTTTGTAGGCGCCGTGGGTCGAGCAAACGGAATAGACGGGCTCCCGGTTTCACTGCCGTTGTACCTTGCTGCCATGTGGTTCGGGGCCTGCATGCGTCTGGCCGTCCTGAACGGTGACTATGCAGCTCGCAACGCGGCATGGGGCATGGGTGTCGTGCTCTTGGTGGCCATTCCCCTCATATGGAACACAGCGTTTGACGACAACTCGCACAAGGAGTCCGTACTCTCTGCGATTTGCGGCTTTATTGGAGGCATGGCGCTTTTCCTTTGGTGCGTTCTCGGCCGTGTCTTCAAAAGTCATCTGCTTGTTTGGCTCGGAGGCATCAGCTACTCGCTTTACCTTTTCCATCCCTTGGCGCTCGACTTGGCTTCGCACGCCGCAGGTCAAATTGCCGCGGCAACAGCTTCGCTCTGGACGCTGATCATTTTGACCACGTTACTGTCGCTGGGGGCGGCGATAACGGTACGGCGCTTGGTCGAGATCCCGGCGATTGCGCTGGGGCGCCGATGCGCTCAGCGGCTGGGGAACTGCCCGCCTCGGAACGTGCACGAGGGAGCCGAACGTTTATGAGCGGTAGCTCGATACCAACGCGCGTGCTTCATATCGGTGAGAGCATCTTGGGCGGTTGCGGCACCTACTTGAACGAGGTCGTGCCACTTCAGATGAAGGCGCTGGGGCCTGACAACGTCCGGTGCCTCGTGCCGTACCAGCACGCTGGCCAATTGCGAGACGTGCCGTCCGAGGCGGTGTGGACCTTCGAGCGCAGCAGCCGGCCCGCTGGCTTGCCGCGCCTGGCGGTTGGCGCAATGCGCGCCGTCAGGCAGTGGCGTCCAGATCTTGTACACGCTCACTCCACCTTTGCTGGGGCCACTGTTCGGGGGCTTGGCCTGATGTTGCCCATGCCGCCCGTTGTGTACTGCCCACATGGCTGGGTGTTCGATGTCGCGACGCCGGGCTGGGCGCGTTCGGCAACCCGAACCGCTGAACGGTGGCTTTCGCACCGGTGCGCGGCCATTGTGGCCATCTCGGATGCGGAACGCGTTCAAGGCCTGGCCGCCGGAATTGTGCAGAGCAAGTTAAAGCTCGTCCGCAACGGCGTAGCCGCAACGCTGCCGCCGCAGCGCGCCGCCTGGCAGGACGGTCGCATCAAGCTGTTGTTCGTGGGCCGGCTCGATCGGCAGAAGGGCGCCGACGTTCTGTTGGAGGCGACCCGCAATCTGGGTGACAAGTTTTGCGTGCGAATCGTCGGCAAGGCGGTGGTTGGGGTGGACGGTAAGGCAGCACATGCCGTGCCGCCACATGTGCAGATGCTGGGTTGGCTGGACCTGCCGGACGTGGCGGCTCAAATCAATGCAGCAGATGTGATCGTGATGCCGTCACGCTGGGAAGGTTTTGGTCTGGTGGCGGTAGAGGCCATGCGTGCAGGCAAGCCCGTGGTGGCCTCGGCGGTGGGCGGGTTGGTAGAGATCGTGGTTGACGGCGTGACCGGCTGCTTGGTGCCGGCTGGCGACGCGGCGTCCTTCGAGCGGGTGCTTCGCGGACTCGACCGCGCTCGGCTCTTTGCCATGGGCGAGGCAGGCCGGGATCGGTTCCAGCGCTTGTTCACCAGCGAGCGGACTGTCGTTGAACTGCTGAATCTCTACGAAGATGTGCTGTCGCGCCTGCCCGTTCCCACGCCGCACAGGCCGGCCGATTCGGCAGGGCAAGCGCCATGAGCACAACTGCCGCACAGTCCTTGCCAATTGACGGTCGATGCGATCGGGTCTGCATCAACGGCCGCTTTCTTACCCAGCGCATCAGCGGCGTGCAGCGCTTTGCGCGCGAAATGCTGCTGGCGCTGGACGCCGACCTCGCCTTACGGGCGCAGATGGTGGGTCGCCCTTGGGTGCTGATGGTGCCCAAAGGTGCCGCAGATGTGCCTGACTTGAAGCACATAGCGGTGGACCGGGTAGGCAGGGCGCCTGGCCACGCCTGGGACCAGCTGCTTCGCTGGCACTGCGGCAGCGGTGACATCCTGGTCAATTTTGCGAACAGCGGCCCCGTGCTGCGCCGGCGCAGTATCTCCATCATCCACGACGCAGCCGTTTACCGGACCCCTGGCAACTTCACTCGCGCTTACCGCCGCTTTCACCAACTGCTGGGCTGGTTGCTGGCGCAGCGCTCTGTCATCGGAACTGTCTCGCAGTTCTCCAGAAGCGAATTGGCCAGCGTGTTGGGCATCGACAGCGCAGACATATTCGTCGTTCCCAACGGCAGTGAGCACTTGTCGAAAGTGGTGCCTGATGTTGCGGTACTCGACAAGCTGGGCTTGCAGCCCGGCGCCTACTTTCTGACGATCGGCTCGCCTGCGCCTAACAAGAACCTGGCCACCGCCATCGCCGCCATGTACACCTTGCCGGGTCACGGTGTGCCGCTTGTGGTGGTGGGTGCGGTGGATGCGGCAGTGTTTGGTGGTGGGTTGAACAAGGCACCGCCCGGCGTGATTGCCGCCGGCAGGCTGTCCGACGCCGAGGTAAAGGCCTTGCTGCAGCACGCCACCGCACTGGTGTTCCCGAGCCTCTACGAAGGTTTCGGAATCCCGCCACTCGAAGCCATGCTGACGGGTTGCCCGGTGATTGCCTCGAACATTCCTCCCGTTATGGAGGTGTGTGGCGACGCTGCCCTCTACTTTCCACCGACCGATGTGCGCGTGCTGGCCGACTGTATGGTGATCGCGTTGCAGCGACCTGACCAGATGGCCGAGCAGGCTGCCCGTGGCCTACAGCGCGCTGCTCTGTATTCCTGGCAGAACAGCGCGGCCTTGCTGATGCAGGCCGTCGAACGACTCGAAGCCGCATGACGGCCTAACTACCTGGTACACGCTGAATGACGCGCATTCTTCACCTGAGCATGCTTTACCCGCCACACATCATGGGTGGCGCCGAGAAGTCCGTTGCACTGCTGTCCGAGGCGCTGGTGTCCGAGGGCCACGAAGTGGCCGCCGCCTGCATCACGCCCAACGGATGGAGTGAGGAACAGCGCAACGGCGTGAAGGTCTACCGCATGCCTCACGAAACCGACTTCTGGCCTGAGGAGTGGCCTGAACACAGCGTGCTGGAGCGCGGTGTGCGCCGTTTCAAGCAACAGTTCAACCATGCGCTTGAGGGGCATTTCCTCCGGGTGATCGACAGCTTCCGCCCAGACGTTGTCCACACGCACTCGCTGCTGGACGTATCGACTCGCGTGTGGCTAGCGGCCAAGCAGCGCGGCCTCCCGATCGTGCACACTCTTCGCGACTTCGACCTGGCCTGCGGTAACGCAGCCATGTTCAAGGATGGCAAGCGCTGCGAGAAGCGCCACCTGAAGTGCAAAGCCTTCACTTTCATGAAGGCAGTTCACCATCAGCGTGTCGACGCGGTAGTGGGCGTCGGCGCGGGCATTCTGCAAAGCCATCTCGACATGGGTTATTTCGCACACGTGCCGGAGTCGCTTCGACGAGTGATCTGGAACCCCGCAGTGGTCGAAGGCGTTGGCCCTGGCTACGTGCGGCCGCCTCCCAACGGGCGCCCCATGACCTTCGGCTACCTGGGCCGCATCAACGTCGAGAAGGGTGTGGGCACTCTGCTTGATGCCTGCCGCATGCTGCCAGCCGATGGGTGGCGGCTGCTGGTGGCGGGGAAGGAGCCATCAGCGAGCGAGTCGCTGCAACCCATGGCAGCCGGCCTGCCCGTGGACTTCATGGGTTTCGTTCCCCCGCGCAACTTGTTCGACCAGATCGACGTGCTCGTCGTGCCTTCAATCTGGGCCGAGCCGTTGCCTCGCACCATCCTCGAGGCCTATGCGATGGGGGTGCCAGTGATTGGCGCCGACTCCGGCGGCATCCCCGACCTCATCGGCCCCACCAACCGCGATTGGTTGTACTCGCCGGGAAACGCCGCTGCGCTGGCAGCCCACATGCAGCGCGTGATCCTGCAAGGCCGCGATGCGCTGCCTGGCATGGCCAGCTTCGCGTCGGTGCTGGCTGAAACGACGCCGCCCACAGTGGCGCACCGCTATCTTGCACTGTATGACGACGTTCGGCGCGTTGCCCGGCCGGCGGACAGCAACGCCGCCATGTCTGCGATCGCTGTGCGAGGCTGAATTGGTCCTGAGAGGCATGGCCATGATGACGGCCGTCAACGTCGCAAAGGCCGCTGCCGCATTGGCGCTCTCGATTCTGATTGCCCGCGTGGTGCCGCCAGGCGAGTACGGGCTGGTGGCGTTAGCGGTTGCGGTGATGGCCTTGCTGATGCTCCTGACCGATCTGGGCTTGGCCAGTGCCATCGTGCGGCACCCTGAACTCGACAAGCTGCAAGCAGGTTCTGCCGTGGGCCTACTTGCGGTAGCAGGCCTGCTGGCAGGCCTGGTGCTCGTCGCCTTGGCCATGCCGCTGGAGGCCGCGCTGCACATGCCCAAGCTGGCCGACGTGATGATCGGGTTCGGCGGCGTGGCGGCGCTGTCGACCTGGGCCACGGCCCCCCGCGCCTTGCTGGAGCGGCGTCTGGCCTATGGGCGCGTATCTGCATTGGAAGGCGTCGCCCTGGCTGCGGGCTTGCTTGCGTTTGCCGCAGGCGTACGCTTGGGGATGGGCATACTGGCGCTGGTGGCCTTTCACTTCACGCTGCAGTTCCTGCGTGCTGTGGGCTTCACGGTCCTGGCGAGACAGCACTACAGCATCGGCCTGTCGTTCTCGCGCATAAGCGAGTTGGCACGAGTCGGTGGCTGGGTATTCCTCACCAACCTGCTGTCGTACAGCGCCCGCAACGTCGACCGCATGCTGATCGCGGCGGTGCTGGGCGCATCCAGTCTCGGTCTGTATGCCTTTGCCTATCAGTTCATGACCGTGCCGCTGGTACTCATCACGTGGCCCGCTAGCGGCGTGCTATTGGCGGCGCTATCGCGTATCCCCACGGGTTCGCCAGACAGGCCAGCTGTGGTGAGCGCCATGTTCACAGTCACTGCCCTGATCACTTTTCCGCTGATGGCGTTCTTTGCGTTCGGCCTGCGTTTCCCCATCGAAGCATTCTTCGGTGACCGTTGGAGCGGTGCAGCCGAAATTATTGCAATGATGTCGGCGGCCGGTGCCGCCCAATCTCTGGCCGCATATAACGGCGCGGTTCTGGTTTCTATGGGCGCAGTTCGCCTTAACTTCAGACTGGCTCTTCTCAACGGCTTGGGGCTCACGGCGGTATTTGCGCTCACAGTGAACTTTGGTATCATAATAATGACGGCGTCGTACGTTATTGCTGCACTGTGCATCTACTGTGTCCTAATTGTAGCTAGTTGTCGCGCCGTCGGCATCGGGCCAAGAGTGTTCTTCGGCAGCATGGCCCCGGGCGCTGTGGCAACGGTTGCAGGTTTGGCTGCAGTAGCAGCGACGGTTGGTTTCGATAGCGGATCGCTGAGGGAGTGGCTCTCTTGCGCGGCCATCTACGGTTTATCTGCCGCACTTTCTATTGGACTAACCCGCCACGCGTTGCGAAGCGCGTTGCGTGCACTGCGGCGGGGTGCTCCCACTGCGCTAACCTTAAAGGAGCACAGCCTCGGATGAATGCCTCCGTGGGTTTCCGTTCCCTGGTTGCCGCTGACCTCCTTCGAGCGACGGGCCGCTGCGGCCTGCGCGGTGTGCTCGCTGCGGCCGTATTCGAGCCGGGGTTCGGAACTTTGCTGCTCCATCGCGTGAGTGTCCTTCTTGACAGAGCAAGATTCCAACGAACTGCAAAGCTACTGTGGCGATTGAATGTGCTGGGTAGCGGCTGCCACATTCATCTAAGCTCAGATATCGGCCCAGGTCTAAAGCTGCCGCATCCGATAGGTATTGTCATCGGCGAGGGCTGTCGCATTGGTGCCGGCGTAACGGTCTTCCAGCATGTAACGATTGGGCGGGCCTTGATGGAGGGCGCCTACCCGCTAATCGAAGACGGCGTTACCTTGTTCCCGGGTGCGGTGGTGGTGGGTGCGATTACGTTAGGGGCTGGCGTCATCGTGGGCGCGAACTCGGTCGTTCGCCATGATGTGCCCGCAGCTGCAGTCGTGGCCGGAAACCCAGCAAAAGTGCTGCGCTACGCGAACTAGCAAGATCTTTTTTGAACGTACTCTTAATTTCTGAGCCAGTTAGGAAACTAGGAAGCTAGTTTAAAAGAGCGCGAACATACTGACGAACCAATTAGAGGGATGGCAACCATTGAAGTAGAGCCCGCATCAGTTGGGTTGTATTACGCTGGATCGTCTGCCGTCATATCGGCTTTGATGATGTCCGATATTTGTCTAGTGCGAGGTGCCGGAATAGTGCAATCTGCAGCTGATTTGCTCTTCGGAGTTCGCGCTAACTCATTGTGCGCTCCGCTGTAGTCTTGACTATTGCACCAGTCGGGAGCACGCCAAGTGCTAAGTTGCTTGGAGTCACAGTCCTTATGGTGGCGAATTTGTTGATGCTCTCGATCTCAGGCCGTCGTCTCTTTATATCCATCCAAATGTTAGGTTGTTTGCTGTTAGGTGGATCTGCATGAATTACGAAAATCAACGACTTGCCCGACTCCAAGTGCTGCGGCTGGTTGCTGCAGGACTCGTGCTATTCGGCCACGCGCGGTATGAAGTTTCCGATGACTCGTCGCAGTTTCTGCCGTTCTTCAACTCGAATTTCTTCGCTGCGGGCGTGGACATCTTTTTCGTGCTCAGCGGCTTCATCATGTATCGGGTGTCGCACGCATCATTCGGTGCGGATGGCGCCTCGGCGCAGTTCGTACGTAGGCGCCTGATGCGCATCGTGCCTGTCTACTGGATCTGTACGACGGCCATGGTGGCCGCCATGTGGTTATTCAGCGCACACGTCGATCACAGCAGCATCGACGGCTGGCATGTGCTGGCTTCCTATCTGTTTTTCCCAATGCTCAATCCGTATGGCCAGCCCTATCCGGCCTTGAACCTTGGCTGGACCCTGAACTTCGAGATGTTCTTCTACGGCATCTTCGCGCTGGGTCTGGCCTTGCCGCGAAGATCGGGACTGGCGCTTGTCTTTGGATTCATAGTCGCCATGGCCGGCTGGGGCCTGATGTTGGCGCCTTCATCATTGCCGTGGGGGTTCTGGGCCAGTCCCATCGTGCTGGAGTTTCTGTTCGGGATCGCTTTGGCCCAAGCGCACCTGGCCGGCTGGCGATGGAGCCCGCGAACCTGTGCGGTTGTGGCAGGCCTGGGTGTTCTGCTGCTCTACGCAGGCTCGCTGTTGGGCGGATCCGGTCCGTTCTGGCCCTGGCGGTTCTTCTTCATAGGGGTGCCCGCGCTACTGATCTGTGCATCAATGGCGCTTGCGGCTGCGCCAATGAGCAACGGCATCCTTCAACACGCGTTGGTGCTCGGAGGGGATGCGTCTTATGCCCTCTACCTCACACACCCGTTCACGCTGACCGTGCTGGGCATGCTGCTAGGCAAGCTGGCATGGGTCGGTCCATGGCTTCATCTGGCCCTCGCATTGCTGACCTGCCTGGCAGTGGGCGTGCTATTCCATATGCTGATTGAGCGGCCCTTACTGACATGGCTACAACGTCAGCGCGTTCTTGCTGGCGGACCACGTCGGGCGCGAGTTTCGGCATGAAGACGGCAACAACGCCACAAGTAGCCGTGTCTTTGCAGGCACTCACTGGTGCGCAGTTCTCAGGTGGGGTCGCCGAAGTCTCCTCCACCACCATTCCCTTGGTACAAGTGCTGCGTGCGGTGGCTGCGCTGCTGGTATTGCTCGGCCATATCCAGAGTCATGCCATCGTGGCGGCCGGCGCAGACACGCCATTTGGTCAGCAGTCTCGGCTGCCTGGTGGCCTGGGCGTTGACCTGTTCTTTGCGATCTCTGGTTTCATCATGGTCGTTTCCTCGGTACGACTGTTCGAGCAGCCTGGCGCATGGCGGATCTTTCTGTTGAGGCGGGCCGTGCGCCTGGTGCCGCTGTACTGGCTTGCGACGCTCGCCTTTCTGCCCGTGGTTCTGTGGGGCTCCCGAGGTCACTCCGTCGACCTGCTGGCCGCGCTGGGCACAGCGCTGGCGTTCATCCCGTATCACGCGCTGGAACCAGGTGGCCTTGTTGCCTATCCGCTGTTGTCTTTGGGCTGGACGCTGAATTACGAAGTGTTGTTCTACGTGCTGTTCAGCGCGGCGATCGTTTTGCCGATGTCGCGGGCGGTGCCGGTGGTCACGTTTGGGCTGCTGCTGCTGGTCCTGGCTGGCGCATGGGTCGAATCTACACAAACAGCCCTCTACTTCTGGACGCGCCCGATCGTCTTGGAGTTCGCCTTTGGGGCGTTTATTGCTTGGATGTGGATCCGGAATTTCCGGCTGACCATGCCTCTTTCGATGCTGATACTGCTGGCGGCAGTCGCGCTGGTGGTCGTCGACCCTTGGGGTTTGCGAGCGGCCACTGCCGGCACCTCGACACCCGATCTCGTTCGAGTAATGGGCTGGGGCCTGCCAGCTGCTGCGGTTCTGGCTGCGGCTGTATTGCTCGAACCCAGCGGACGCAGCACTCCTCGATCCTTGTCTCCCCTTGTCACGCTGGGCGACTGGTCCTATGCCCTGTACCTGACGCATACGTTTGCGCTCATCGTTGTAGTGAATGCCTGGAAGCTACTGGAGCTGCAGAGCGTCTTCGGTGCGCTGGCGCTGGCCGTCGTTCAGGTGGCGGCTGCCGTGATCGTCGCGGGCCTGGTGTATCGCTGGTTCGAACTGCCGGTCACCACGGCACTCCGGCGGCGCTTTTGCTAAGCCCTGTACTTCATCGACTTGAACAACCCGACTTCGCTATGCGAGTACTGCACCTCAGTTCCCTCTACCCGCCCGTCAGTTTCGGGGGTGCCGAGCGTGTGGTGGAGACGCTTGCAGAAGGTGCGGCTGCCCGCGGTGACGAAGTGTCTGCCGCTTATCTCACTGAGCGCCGAGCGGTCTCTGGCCAACGCAACGGTGTTGCGGTCCATCCTCTGCGGCATCGCAATCCGCTGTGGATCGAGACCTCAGCCACGCATTCGGGCCTAGTGCGCAAGGTCAACAAGGTCGCCACGCTCTTCAATGCGTTGACCCACGCCGACTTCAAGCGGGTGCTAGTTGAAGTGAAGCCGGACATCGTCCATTCGCACTCGATGGTGGAACTCACACCCGCGATGTGGCGGGCGGCCCGGCAGAGCGGCGCGGCGGTGGTTCACACCCTTCATGACTATGACCTGCTGTGCATTCGCGCGGCCTTGTTCATGGATGGGAAGCGTTGCGACAAGCTGCACCGTACCTGCGCCGCGTTCTCGCGAGTCAAGCGCCTATTCCATGGCGAGATCGACCATGTGGTCGGCGTCTCTAACTCGATTCTGCAAACGCATCTTGACCACGGACTGTTCGCGGGCCTGACAGCGGCGCAGCGGCACGTGGTGTGGAACCCGGTTCAATTGTCGCCCACTGTGATTCAAGCGCCACCGCGTTCGCAGGACCGACCTTTCACCTTCGGTTACCTGGGGCGGCTCGTGCCAGAGAAGGGAGTCGAGGTGTTGCTTCGCGCGTGCCGCCAGGTGGGCGAGTCAGGTTGGACGCTGAAACTGGCCGGCAAGGCGCCGGGCGACGACACCGCTTTGCGACGGGCCATGGAGGGCACGCCCGCTGTGCGTGTGGGCTTCGTAGATCCCGCAGAGTTCCTCAGGGACATCGACGTGTTGATCGTGCCTTCGATCTGGCTGGAGCCCTTTGGGCTGACCATCGTTGAAGCCTATGCCGCCGGCGTGCCGGTTATTGGCTCAGATATTGCCGGTGTGGCAGAGATCGTAGGTGCGGTCGACCCGTCGGCACTCTTTGCACCCGGTGATTCGCAGGCGCTGGCGCAAGTGATGGCGGGTCTGGTGAGGCGCGGACGTGACTCTTTGCTGCCCGTTCGCAGCGCAGAGGTACTTGCCAGGACAAGGCCTGACTTTGCGGTCGACCGCTATCGTGAGATCTACGCACTGGCCGTGTCCATGAGGACGACGCTGGCGGAAGCGGTAACGAGCTGAGGCCGATATCAGTACTGGGGTTGCCCGTTGTCCTTACCGTCAGATGACAGTCCTGTGGTAATGCCCCCTGTGCTGCTGCCGCTTCGCTGGTTACCCACCAGTTTCACTCCCGACGAGTGCATCACATGGATGCTGGGCCGCCCTGGCGCGCGCAGGTTGGTGTCGTTGCATCGGTTATCGCGCACCACCACCGATTGGCTGCTGGCGACGGTGATGCAGGCCTGTTGTGCCCCGTCGATTGTGTTGTCGCTGATCTCCAGGTGGGCGTTGACGGCACTCTCGGCAACCTTGCCACCGCGTGCGCCGCCATAGGCGCTGATAGCGGCCCAAGGCAATGTGTTCGCAACGTCGAAGCCGTTGCGCGTGATGGTGTTGCCTCGCAGCACGACGTTGATCGCGCCGACGCCCTCGTACCACGTACCCACGTCAGTCAACAGCCGGATGGCGTTGTGGCTGATGTCCCTTATCGTGTTTCGCTCGATAAGGCCGTTAGGTAGTTGGGCCAGCACGCCATGGCAGTAGCAGCGCTCGATGATGTTGTCTGCCACCACGTAGCGTGAGCCCGTCAAGGCCAGGTCTCGCGCTGCGCCGCCTAGTTGCAAGCCAGGCACCGATGAATCGAGAACCACCTTGTGGTCCAGTCCGCCCAATGGCACCGGCTGACTCGTGACGCGTCGTTGGCCCAGGTAACGGCCCTGGCCATCGAACAGGGCCAGCATGTCACCGGCGTTGATGAAGCGCGAATACTTGCCCAGGACCAGAACCGCCGGATCGTCTTCGATGCGCAGCACCGGATGAACGGCGCTGCTGATGTTGATGCCGTCGTCGGTCTGGCCGGCGATGCGATTGCCGGTGAACAGGATGTCGCCGCCGCTCAGGATGACGTGCATCGCGTCGTAGCTCGTGCTGATTGGGCTGGACCCGTCAGGCCGAGGCACGATGCGGGAACCGAGCACCGCAAGTCCGCGCTTCAGCCCGTAAGCCACGATGCCCATGCCGGGGGCTGCGTGAATCGTCACATCTTCGATGGTGATGTCTTCTGCCTGCCGCGGGTGGCGGGTGTCGTCGATGCGGATCGCGGCGCCGCCGTACCAGTGATGCAGCACCAGCACAGGCTGGCCCGGAGTCAGCTGGTTGAACGAGCGTGACGTGTAGGTCTGCGCGGCCGTGTGCACCGCGGGCGTCTTGCTGCCGGGGGGCATGATCGCTCGGGGACCGCCTTGCCGCCACAGGCCGGTGGCGGGGTCCAACTGCATCGCGTAGTAGACGGAGTCTGCCGCTGTCACGGGGAACGCCGGATCCAGCTTGATGCTGCTGAGGTTGCCCTCTCGCTGCACGGTGCCCAGCGAAGCGGTGCGCAGGCTGTAGTCCAGCGTGAGGCCGGTGAGCTTCAGCCGTCGGCTTCCTCTCACGACCACGCCGTGGTCGTCCCGCGTAAAGACCAGCGTCGAGCCTTGGCCGTCGATCGTCAAGTCGTCCAGCCCCTGCAGCAGAAGGTGGCCTTTGATGGGTGCTGGCACGCCCGTGCTATTGACGTTACGGAACACGTAGCGACCCTTTGGGATAACCAGTCGGCCCGCCTGTAGCAACCTGGTGCGGGCAACTGCTGCCTCGAAATGCGGCCCTGCGTCCTCGTCCGACGGGAACGCGGGCAGGACGACAGTCGGAGCTTCGGCCCGCGGATTCGGCTTGCGAACGACAAGTCTGATTTCGCGGCCATCGGGCGCGCGCCAGATGCGTTGTTCGTCACCCGGCTGGGGCTGCACGGGGCTGACGGTTTCGGCGGAAGCGATGCGCGACCAGGTGGCGAAAGCGTCGTCGCGGGAAGCGGCGGGACTGCAAGCAATCGCGAGCAGCGCCCAAGATGCCAGCGTTTTGAACGAATGGAAGTGCAGGCCACGCGCTAAGGCGCCAACGGGCAGGGTGAACAAGTCAGGAACTCCAGCAGGTTGCGGGCAACCGCATGCACAAGCCGTGCCCGTTGGCAGCATGACAGGCCGGATCGTGGAGGGACCTGATGAGGGGAAAACGCGAAAGTAGTCCGCTCTGCAGACAGAGTCGAGCCATGCTCGCCCAATCGTCAAACTCGTCAAACTCGTCAAACTCGTCGACCGCGTCTATACGAGGCGCCCGCCCGCAGGCTGACGGAGGAGCCGCTCGACGTGGCCTGGATGCGTCGCCAAATCGCTCTGCAGACTCAGCGGCGCGCGAACAGCACCGCGGCCAGCACCACCGCCAGCAGCGCGCCGGCAATCACAGGCGCCCAGCGTGTGCGGGACGGGGTCGGTGGCGCGGGCGGCTCCAGTTGCAGGTCCACCGATCGGGTGTCGGGCAAGGGCACGGTGCGGTCCGGCTTGACATCGGCTGCCGGCTCGGGCCGGTTGAACCAGGCCTGCAGTTCGGCCATGGTCTGCGGGCGCTGTTCGGGCCGCACCGACAGGCCGGCGTCGATGGCGGCCAGGAAGGCCTGCGAATAACGGCCCTTGCCGGCCACACGCGCCGGCACCATGTCGTCACGCACCAGGCGGGCGATGGACGGGTTGGGCACCTTGCCGATGGCCGCCGCGTAAAGCACCGCGCTGAGTGCGTAGACGTCACTCCAGGTGCCCTGGCGCAAGTTGCCTTCGTTGTCGTACTGCTCCACCGGCGAATAGCCGCTCTTCAGGATCGACGTCAGGTTCTGCGTCGCTTCGGCGGCCACACGCCGCGCCGCACCAAAGTCCAGCAGCACCGGGCGTGGTTGCTGCTCCAGGAAGTTGCCGGCGGCACGGTCGTACAGCATCAGGATGTTGTCGGGCGCCACGTCGCGGTGCAGGCAGCCGTTGTCGTGCAGCACCGCCAGCGCCTGCATCAGCGGCTCGGCCAGCTGGCGCAGCCAGCGCTCGCTGGGCGAAGCACCCAGGTCGACCAGCCACTTCTTCAGCGTGGTGCCGTTGTAGTAGGGCATGGCCATGTAGGCGGTGCCCTTGTCGGCCCAGAAGCGGTAGACCTTGACCAGCGAAGGATGGTCGAAAGAACCCAGCAGGCGCGCTTCGTTGATGAAGCTCTGCAGACCCTTCTGGTAGGACTCTTCAAAACGCGGCAGCCGCGCCACCACTTCGCCACCCGGCGCGCGCATGGCCAGCGTGCCGGGCAGGTATTCCTTGACCGCCACGCGGCGCTCCAGCTTGGTGTCGCGCGCCAGGTAGACGATGCTGTAGCCGCCCAGGCCCAGCAGCTGTTCGACAACAAATTCTTGCAGCATGCTGCCCTTGGGCAAGTGGCTGCCCTGGTCGCGCCGTGGCAGCAGCAGGGTGCGCTGTTCCGCCCGTTCGCGGCTGTTGTCGTCGCTGCTGCTCATGGTGCGGCCAGTCGTGTCAGGGCTGCTTGAAATCACCGCCCCAGGCCATCACCAGGCGCTTGGGGTCGATGTGCTTGCGCCAGGCGGCGTTGATGTCGGCCAGCGTCAGGCGGGCCAATGCATCGTCCACCTGCTGCGCAAAGGCAAACTTGCGGTCCAGGTAGAGGTTGCGGTTGATCTGGCTGGCGATGTTGTCGTCTTGCGCGCGCGACAGGCGGCGGAAGTTCAGCAGCCCGGTGCGGCCCTCGTCCAGTTCGGCCTGTGTGAAACCGTCCTTCAGCGAACGCGTCAGCTCTTCGTTGAAGGCGGCTTCCACCTTGGGCTGGTTCTGCGGCGCAAAGCTGGCGCTCACGTCCCACTTCGTGGCCGCATCCAGCGCGCCCCAGCTCAGCACCGAATACACGTCGTAGCTGAGGCCGTCGGTCTCGCGGATGCGCACAAACAGGCGCGAACTGCCGCCCAGGCCGAACAGGTAGTTGGCCATCATCAGCGCGGCGTGGTCGGGGTGGCGGTCGTTGATGGGCAGGGCCAGGCGCCCCAGCAGGTTGGCGTTGGCCTTGTCGGGTGTCAACTCGACAAAGCGCTGCGGCGCACCGGCCACCAGCGGCCGCGGCACCCGTGCATACGGTTGCGGGCCGGCAGCTGGCTGGCGCCAGATGCCGAAGGCGGTGTCCACGGCCTTGCGCACGGCAGCCGCGTCCATGTCGCCTACCGCCGAAAACTCACCTTTGGCGGCGCTGTAGAAGCGGCGATGGAAGTCCTTCACCTGCTCCAGCGTCACGGCCTTGATGTCTGCATCGGTCTCTTCAAAGCTTTGCGTGTGGCGCAAGTCACCGCGTGGGTAGGGGTTGCCATGGCGATTGATGCGGTTGCTGATGACAGCCGACGGTTCCTTGCGCTGCCTCTCCACGCTGGACAGCCACTGGCGGCGTACTTCTTCAAGCGGTCCGGCCTCGAAGTTGGGTTCACGCAGCAGCTTGCCCACCAGTTCGATCACGGCTGGCAGCCTGTCGCGTTTGGTGGTGATGGCCACGTTGACGGTTTCGCCGCTGGCGCTGAAGCTCACCTGGGCCTGCAACTTGTCGAACTGGTCGGCAATCTGCTGCCGGCTCAGGCCCGCGCCGCCCTTGTCGATCAGGCTGCCGGCCATGCTGGCCACCATCTCCTGGCCGAACAGCGACTTTTCATTGCCATAGTGCAAGGCCAGCCGTGCATGCACGGCGCGGCCCCGGGTGCCCTTGGGCAGCACGGTGAGCTTGATGCCCACCGGCAAGCTGGCGTCGACGCTGCGCGCGTCCAGCCGTGCCGGTGTGGGGTCGAAAGCCTCCGCCAGCGCGGCGCTGGGGTCGCCCTTGTAGCCCTTGACCTGGGCCGCTACATCGACGCGCGTGACCTGCGGTGCACGGTCGGCCTTGGCCACGGGTTCGTAGATGGCCACGGTGCGGTTGTCGCGCTTGATCCAATCACGCGCCACGCGGTTGATGTCGCCCAGCGTGACCTGGCGTGCCCGGTCGCGCTGCAGGAAGTACAGGCGCCAGTCGCCTTGGGCGATGGCTTCGGACATGGCCACGCCAATGGCTTCGGGGTCGTTGAAGCCCTGGTCCCAGTTGTTGATGAAGCTGATGCGCGCACGCTCCAGCTCTTCAGCCGTCACCGGCTCGGTGGCCAGGCCGTCCAGCACGGCGGCCATTGCCACGCGGGCCTTGTCGACGTCCTGCCCCGGCGCAAGCACAGCGCCCAGCATCAGCGGTGACGTTTCGGCCCAGGACAGCGCAAAGCCGAAAGTCTGCGCGGCCAGGCGCTGTTCGACCACACGCTTGTGCAGCCGCCCGCCGGGGCTGTCGCCCAGCACGCTGGCCAGCAACTGCACGGCGGCGGCATCCGGGTGCGAGCCCGGGGGCGTGTGGTAGCCCATGTACAGCAGCGGCGCACCGCCCACGCGGCGCACGTTGAGCACGCGCTCGCCGTCTTGCGGCGGGTCCATCGTGTAGGTGGTGGGCAACACACGCTGCGGCTTGGGCAGGGCGCCGAAGTACTGCGCGATCCAGGCCACCACTTGCGCGTGCTCGTACTTGCCAGCGACCACCAGCGTGGCGTTGTCGGCCTGGTAGTACTGGCGGTAGAAGGCCTGCAGGCGCGGGATGTCGACGTTTTCGATGTCGGTGCGCGCGCCGATCGTGCTCTTGCCGTAGTTGTGCCAGTCGTACATGCCCGCCAGCGTCTTCTGGAACAGCACGCGGCCAGGGTTGTTCTCGCCTCTTTCAAATTCGTTGCGCACCACCGTCATCTCGGTATCGAGGTCGGCCTTGGCGATGAAGCTGTTGACCATGATGTCGGCCTGCCAGCTGAGATACCACTTCAGGTTGTCGTCATTGGCCGCAAAGCTGGCGAAGTAGTTGGTGCGATCGGTCCAGGTGGTGCCATTGGCACGCAGGCCGCGTTTGGTGAACTCGCTCAAGACGTTTTTCGTGGTCGGCGTGCCCTTGAAGACCAGGTGCTCCAGCAGGTGCGCCATGCCGGTTTCGCCATAGTTCTCGTGCCGACTGCCCACGCGGTAGGTGACGCTGACCGTGGTCGTGGGTTTGCTGTCGTCGGGTACCAGCAACACCTGCAGGCCATTGGCCAGGCGGTACTCGGTGATGCCTTCGACGCTGGTGACCTGGGTCATGCCGGGGGGCAGGGCGACCGGCTGAGCGACCGGCACGGCGGCCTGCGCCAGCGCTGCAGGGGCATTCACCATCAAAACCGCACTGGCGGCCAGACGCAGGACAAGAAAGATCAGTCGGTGTCGCATGTGGCGGCAGAAGCACAGAACAGGAGCCCCATTCTGGCGGAGTCCGGACTGCACCTGCTGTCACCAAGCTAAAACCTGCGCCCCGCATGATGCCGTCTTGGTGCAGCAGGTGCGATGGCCCAGCGTCGTTTTAAGCCGCGCCAACCCCAAGCCAACCACTTCATCCAAGAGGAATTCCATGACCAAGACCCTGCTCGCCCGCGCCCCGCTGATGGCCCTGCCCCTGCTGGCCCTGCCCCTGCTGGCACTGAGCCTGACGCCGGCACATGCCACCGTCAATGTGGACACTGACGACTTCGTTTACACCCAGGACTTCAACAGCCTGACCACCAGCACCACGCCCAGCACCTGGGCCAACAACGGCACGCTGGCCGGCTGGTACCTGTACACCAGCACGCTGGCCGATGCGGCCACCATCCTGGCCGGCGCTGGCGCGGGCAACGCCGGCAGCTTCTACAGCTTTGGCGAAAGCGGCGCTGCAGACCGCGCCCTGGGCGGCACGGCTTCTGGCGGTGCCTACTTCGGCAGCCCAGGCTCGGGCGCCGTCGCCGGCTACATCGCAGTGGCCTTCACCAACAACAGCGGCACCGCGCTGGACGGCTTCTCGCTCAGCTTCAATGGCGAGCAGTGGCGCAACGGTGGCAACACCAATGCCCAGGCCATGGTGCTGGAACTGGGCGTCGGCGCCACTTTCGGAACGGTGGGCGCGTGGACAGCGCCGGCCAGCCTGACCTGGTCTTCGCCCGTCATCGGCGCCAGCGCCGCTGCCGTGGACGGCAATGGCGCAGGCCTGGTGGCCGGCCTGTCGTCCAGCTTCACCGGCCTGGCCTGGGCACCTGGCGACACGCTGTGGATCCGCTGGACCGAACGCAACGACATCGGCAACGACCACGGCCTGGCCATCGACAACCTGAGCCTGACCGTGAGCGCCGTGCCCGAACCCGGCAAGCTGGCGCTGATGCTGGCCGGCCTGGCCGCCGTGGGTTTTGTCGCCCGCCGCCGCGCCTGAAGCCTGGCCATCAAAGGACCCATCAACATGAACACCACTTTTCGAACCCGGCTGCGCCCGGTGTGCCAGGCCAGCGTGCTTGCCCTGGCGCTGCCCCTGGCTGCGGGCCCGGCCTGGGCGCAGAGCATCGGCGCGCTGCAAGGCACGTCGCACATCTCACCCTTCAACAACCAGCAGGTCAACAGCATCGCCGGCATCGTCACCGCACGTGACGGCAACGGCTTCTGGATCCAGGACGGTGGCGATGGCAATGCGCTGACCTCCGACGCGATCTACGTCTTCCTGGGCAGCACGGCCACCAGGCCGCTGACCGGCGACGACGTGCGCGTGACCGGCCGTCTGGTCGAATTCCGCCCCGGCAGCAACGCCAACAACCTGACGCTGACCGAGATCGACGCCAGCGCCGGTTTCAGCGGCAGCTGGAACACCATCTCCAGCGGCAACGCGCTGCCCGCGGCCGTGAACATCGGCGCCGGTTTCCTGCCGCCCACGGCCATCGCGCCGCTCGTCGGCAACGTCGAAACCGCACCCGGCTACGTGCTGCAGCCCGCGCTGTACAGCATGGATTTTTATGAGTCCATGGAAGGCATGCGCATCAGCCTGCCTTCGGCCATCAGCAGCGGGCCCACCAACTCGTTCGGCGAAACGGCGCTGTACGCATCGGCCCAGGCCTTCGCGCCCGGCACCTTCACGTCCGCGCGGGGCGGCCTGACCATCGGCGCGGGGCAGTTCAACGGCCACCGCATCATCATCGACGACCGCATTGCAGCAACGCCGGGCGTGAACAGCGGCGCGCAGCTGGCGGGCGTGACCGGCGTGCTGGACTACAGCTTCAACAACTACAAGCTGCTGGTCACGGAAACACCCACGGTGGTGAGCAATGCGCTCACACGCGAAAGCGCGGTCATTCCCACGGGCCACTTCGGACTGGCCAGCTACAACGTCGAAAACCTGGGCGGCACGGCGGCAGCCTCGCGCTTCACCGCCATCGCCGGGCAGATTGCCGGCAACCTGGGCGCACCGCACCTGATCAGCCTGCAGGAAATTCAGGACAACAACGGCGCCACCAACAACGGCGTGGTGGCCGCCGACGTGACGTTGAACACCCTGGCCACGGCGCTGAACAGCGCCACCGGGCGCAGCTATGCCTGGGTGACGGTCGACGGCGTCAACAATGCCGACGGCGGACAACCCGGCGGCAACATCCGCCAGGCCTTCATGTACGACACCTCCCGCGTCAGCTTTGCCGGCGTGGTGGGTGGCGCACTGGACGCCGTGTTGGCCATTGCCACGGTGGACGGGCAAATCCAGCTCAACCTGGGTGCCGGCCGCATCGACCCCACCAACCCGGCCTTCACCAACAGCCGCAAGCCGCTGGTGACCGAGTTCACGGTGGACGGGCAGCAGATCATCGTCATCGCCAACCACTTCAACAGCAAGGGCGGTGACCAGCCGCTGTACGGGCCCACGCAGCCGCCGATGAACGGCTCCGAAACACAACGCCTGGCGCAAGCTGCGGCGGTGGGCAGCTTCGTGGCCGGTCTGCTGGCCATCAACCCCAACGCCAACATCGTGGTCACGGGCGACCTGAACGACTTCCAGTTCGCCAGCTCGCTGGCACCGCTGGCCGCCGCCGGGCTGACCAACCTGAGCAACTCGCTGGCCGAAAGCGAGCGCTACACCTACAGCTTCCAAGGCAACCTGCAGACGCTGGACCACATGTGGGTCTCGTCCAACCTGCTCAATGCCACCGGGCTGGCCTACGACGTGGTGCATGCCAACGCCGAGTTCTTCGACCAGGTGTCGGACCACGACCCGATCCTGATGACGATGAGCCTGGTGCCGGCGCCGGTGCCCGAAGCCGGCACGCTGGCGATGATGCTGCTGGGCCTGGTCGGCCTGGCGGGTGCGGCACGGCGTCATCGTGCGGCCCGCTGAGCCTCTTAGCCCATGAGCCGCTGAGCCGCTGAGCCGCCCCACCCGGGGCGGTTTTTTCCTGGCCGCGCCGCGACTGCAGCCATCACACCCAGCGCCGCAAGCGCTCCAGGTCGAGCACCCGCACGCCGCCGTACTCCACGCCGATCGCACCTCCGGCTTGCAACATCAGCAGCGAGCGGTTCACCCGCTGGCGGCCCAGCCCCACCAGGTAACCCAGCTCCTGCTGCGTGATGCGCAGGATCTCGCCCACACCCGGGTACAGCACCGGGTGGAACAGCGCCGCCAGGCTGCGCGCCACCCGTGCGTCGGCCTGGCTCAGGCGGTCGATCTCACGTGCGCCGATGAACTGACCCAGCCGTTCGTTGAGTTGCATCATGACGAAGCGGTTGAAGCCGATGCTGCGGTCCAGCAGCCAGTGGAAGGTGGTGGCCGGGATGCCCGCCACCACGCTCTTGCGCAAGGCCTGGATGTTGTAGCGGTAGACCTCGTTTTTGAGCACCGTGCCTTCGCCAAACCAGCCGCCGCTGGGCACGCCGGTGAAAGTGATGGGGATGCTGCTGCCCCCCGATGCGGCAGAGTCGTTGCTCATCTTCAAGAGTCCGTCGATGACACCGAACCAGTAGGTCACGGGCCGACCCACGCGGCACACCAGTTCGCCCGGCTGCACCTCAACCACGCGCAGGTCGGCCACGACACGTTGGCGCTCGACCTCGTCCAGGCGAACGAGCCAGGGAATGCTGTCCAGGTCCTGCGGCTGCGCGCCGCGAGAAAGCGAGGTTCGCACCGCGCTGGCATGCGAAGCTGACGGGAAAGTGCTTGATGCCATCAATATCGGCTGGGGAAATGCCTGTCAGTGCGAACCCGCAGATTGTCGTCACAACGACAACATTGCGTCAAAGTCGCGCTCAGAATGCACAGCAAAGCAAATGGAGACCAGCCCTTGCCGACGACGTTTCCCCGTCTGATGCTCGACCACGCCAAAGCGCGCCCGACGGCACCTGCCTTGCGCGAAAAGGTGTACGGCATCTGGCAGACCACCACCTGGGCCGAACTGGCGCTGCTGGTGCGGCGCCTGGCCTGTGGCATGGCGCATGCCGGCGTGAAGCGTGGCGACCACATCGTGGTGGTGGGCGACAACCGCCCGCGCCTGTATGCATCGATGCTGGCAGCGCAGGCCCTGGGCGCGGTGCCGGTGCCGCTGTACCAGGACGCGGCGGTCACCGAGTACACCTTTCCCATCAAAAACGCCGAGGTCGGCTTTGCCATCGTCGAAGACCAGGAGCAGGTGGACAAGCTGCTTGAACTGCGCGAGTCATGCCCCACGCTCAAGCGCATCTGGTTCGACGACCCACGCGGCCTGCGCAACTACGAAGAAGTCGGGCTCGACAGCCTGGACGCGCTGGTGGCGGCGGGCCAGGCGCACGACACGTCCAACGCGCGCCTGTTCGACGACGAAGTGGCCAGCTGCCAGCCCCACGACGTGGCGGCGATGTTCTTCACCAGCGGCACCACCGGCAACCCCAAGGGCGTGGTGCACACCCACCACACGCTGCTGGACCGTGCCATTGCGGGCAAGAGCTTCGACAAGCTGACGTCGCAGGAAGAAGTGCTGGCCTACATGCCGCTGGCCTGGATCGGCCAGAACATCTTCAGCTACGCGCAGTGGCTGGCCTGCGGCTACGTGGTGAACTGCCCCGAGAGCGCGGCCACGGTGATGATCGACCTGAAGGAGATCGGGCCCACCTACTACTTTGCGCCGCCGCGCATCTTTGAAGGTCTGCTGACCAACGTGATGATCCGCATGGAAGACGCTTCGCGCATCAAGCGCAGCGTCTTCCACTTCTTCATGGATGTGGCCAAGCGTGTGGGGCCCACCTTGATGGACGGCAAGTCGGTCGGCCTGGTCGACAGGCTGCTCTATGCGGTGGGCAATTTCAGCGTCTACGGCCCGCTGCGCAACACGCTGGGCTTCAGCCGCGTGCGTGTGGCCTATACCGCGGGTGAGGCCATCGGCCCTGACCTGTTCACCTTCTACCGCAGCATCGGCATCAACCTGAAGCAACTCTACGGATCGACCGAGACCGCCGTGTTCGTATGCCTGCAGCCCGACCACGAAGCCAAGGCCGACACCGTGGGCGTGCCCATCGACGGCGTCGAAATCAAGGTCTCCGACAGCGGCGAGATCCTGGTCAAGAGCCCGGGCCTTTTGAAGGAGTACTACAAGAACCCAGCTGCCACGGCCGAGGTGCTGACCGCCGACGGCTGGTACCACACCGGCGACGCCGGCTTCCTGGACGCGGGAGGCCACCTGAAGATCATCGACCGCGCCAAGGACGTCGGGCGCTTGATGGGCGGCGCATCGGACGGCGCGATGTTTGCGCCCAAGTACGTCGAGAACAAGCTCAAGTTTTTCCCTTTCATCAAGGAAGCCGTGGCCTTTGGCGACCGCCGCGAGCAGGTCTGTGCCTTTGTCAACATCGACTTCGAGGCCGTGGGCAACTGGGCCGAAAGGCAGAACCTGCCCTACGCCGGCTACACCGACCTGGCAGCCAAAAAAGAAGTGCTGGAACTGGTTCGCGAGTGCGTGGAAAAGGTCAACGCCGACCTGGCCGCCGACACGCTGCTGGCCGGCAGCCAGATCAGCCGCTTCCTGGTGCTGCACAAGGAACTGGACGCCGACGACGGCGAGCTGACACGCACACGCAAGGTGCGCCGCGGCTACATCGGCGACAAGTACCAGGTGCTGGTGGATGCGCTGTACGGCGGCAAGACCGAACAGTTCATCGAAACCGCCGTGAAGTTCGAAGACGGCCGCAGCGGCAGCGTCAGCGCCACGCTGCCCATCGTCGATGCCAAGACCTTCCCTGCCTTGCAAAAGGCAGCCTGAAATGAACCCCCACGCTCACTTCGTTCGCTGCCCCCCGAGGGGGCCCTCAGTGCCCTTCAAGCGGCCGTGCGGGCGCTGACATGGCCACCCGCAAGATCGGCGACGTCATCCTGGATGTGAAGAACATCAGCCTGCGCTTTGGCGGCGTGAAGGCACTCAGCGACATCAGCTTCAACGTGCGCGAACACGAGGTGCGCGCCATCATCGGCCCCAACGGCGCGGGCAAGAGCAGCATGCTCAACTGCATCAACGGCGTCTACACGCCGCAGGAAGGCAGTATCAGCTTTCGCGGCCAGACCTTCAGCCACATGAACAGCCGCCAGGTGGCGGTGATGGGCGTGGCACGCACTTTCCAGAACCTGGCGCTGTTCAAGGGCATGAGCGTCATCGACAACATCATGTCGGGCCGCAACCTGCACATGAAGACCAACATCTTCCAGCAGGCCATCCGCTGGGGTGCAGCCGAACGCGAAGAAAGCCAGCACCGCGAGTTTGTCGAAAAGATCATCGACTTCCTGGAGATCCAGGCCTACCGCAAGACCCCCGTGGGCCGCCTGCCGTACGGACTTCAAAAGCGGGTGGACCTGGGCCGCGCGCTGGCCATGGAGCCGCAAGTGCTGCTGCTGGACGAACCCATGGCCGGCATGAACGTCGAAGAGAAACAAGACATGAGCCGCTTCATCCTGGACGTCAACGACGAGTACGGCACCACCGTCGTGCTGATCGAGCACGACATGAGCGTGGTGATGGACATTTCCGACCGCGTGGTCGTGCTCGACTACGGCAAGAAGATCGGCGACGGCACACCCGACGAGGTGCGCGCCAACCCCGACGTCATCAGCGCCTACCTCGGCACTTCACACTGAACGGTTGCCATCAACACCATGGGATTTTTTCTCGAAACCGTGATTGGCGGCTTGATGTCCGGCATGCTGTATTCGCTGGTGGCCCTGGGCTTTGTGCTCATCTTCAAGGCCAGCGGCGTGTTCAACTTTGCGCAAGGCGCGATGGTGCTGTTTGCGGCGCTTGCCATGGCGCGCTTTTCCGAATGGCTCCCGCAACTGCTGGGCAATGACAGCAAGGTGTTGGGCAACGTGCTGGCCTTTGCCGCCGCCATGGTGCTGATGGTGGCCGTGGCCTGGCTCATCGAACGGCTGGTGCTGAGCAAGTTGGTGAACCAGGAAGGCATCACCCTCTTGATGGCTACCCTGGGCATCACCTACTTCCTGGACGGCTTCGGCCAGACCCTGTTCGGCAGCGCCATCTACAAGATCGATGTCGGCCTGCCCAAAGACCCGATGTTCTTGCTGCAGTCGGTGTTCCAGGACGGCGTGCTGGTGAACAAAGAAGACCTTTATGCGGCCGCAATCGCTGCGGCGCTGGTCATCGCCTTGAGCCTGTTTTTCCAGTACACCAGCACCGGGCGGGCGCTGCGCGCGGTGGCCGACGACCACCAGGCGGCTCAAAGCATCGGCATCCCGCTGAACCGCATCTGGGTCATTGTGTGGAGCGTGGCGGGCTTCGTCGCCTTGGTGGCTGGTGTCATCTGGGGCAGCAAACTGGGGGTGCAATTCTCGCTATCCCTTGTGGCGCTGAAAGCCTTGCCCGTGGTCATCCTGGGTGGTTTAACCAGCGTGCCTGGCGCCATCATCGGCGGGCTCATCATCGGTGTCGGCGAAAAGGTGTCCGAGGTCTATCTGGGTCCGTTCATGGGCGGCGGCATCGAGATCTGGTTTGGCTATGTGCTGGTGCTGTTTGTCTTGCTCGTCAGGCCACAGGGCTTGTTCGGCGAGAAGATCATCGATCGGGTGTAGATCATGCTGTACCGAGAAAACGGCCAGTTCAAGACCAGCTACGGCGCCGACCAACAGGTTTTCCCCATCACTCAAGACCGCATCGGCATCTGGCTGGTGCTGGCTTTTGCGGTGTTCGCCGTGCCTGTTCTGGCCGACGAGTATCTGTTCCGCGCCATCCTCATTCCCTTCCTGATCCTGGCGCTGGCTGCGTTGGGCCTCAACATCCTGGTCGGCTACTGCGGCCAGATCTCCTTGGGAACAGGCGCGTTCATGGCCGTGGGAGCCTACGCCGCCTACAACTTCTCTGTTCGCATCGAAGGCATGCCACTCATCCTGGCATTGCTGCTGGGCGGGGCCTGTGCCACGGTTGTTGGGGTGTTGTTTGGCATCCCCTCGCTGCGCATCAAAGGCCTGTACCTGGCGGTGGCGACGCTGGCAGCGCAGTTTTTTGTCGACTGGACTTTCTTGCGCATCAGCTGGTTCACCAACAACTCACCCTCCGGTTCGGTGAACGTGTCGAACCTGTCATTCTTCGGCATCTCGATCAACACCCCACACGAGAAGTACCTGTTCTGCTTGGGGATCCTGATTGTTTTTGCCTGGTTGGCCAAGAACCTGGTGCGTGGCCACATCGGTCGCGAGTGGATGGCCATCCGCGACATGGACGTGGCGGCCGCAGTCATCGGCATCCGCCCGGTGTACGCCAAGCTCACGGCCTTTGCCGTCAGCAGCTTCATCGTCGGTGTGGCCGGAGGACTGTGGGGCTTTGTACACCTGGGCAGCTGGGAGCCGGCGGCCTTCAGCATCGACCGCAGCTTCCAGCTGCTGTTCATGATCATCATCGGTGGCCTGGGCTCGATCATGGGCTGCTTCTTTGGCGCCGCGTTCATCGTCATCCTGCCCATCTTCCTGAACCGCGCACTGCCCGCACTTGGCGACCTGGTGAACGTGGAAATCAGCACAGCCGCCGTGGCCCATACCGAGCTGATGGTTTTTGGCGCGCTGATCGTGTTTTTCCTCATCGTTGAACCGCACGGCTTGGCACGACTGTGGTCGACCGCCAAAGAGAAGATGCGGCTATGGCCTTTCCCGCATTGATTCCCCCACCGACCCTGTTCCCCACCAACACCCTGGAGACACTGCCATGAAGTTCACCCACCTGGCCAGCGCGCTGGTCGCCGCCGCAACCTTGATGTCCACCACCGCTGCACTGGCCCAGGCCAAGGTGCAGTTTTTCCCCAGTCTCACCGGCCGCACAGGCCCAGTGGCGCCCAACGCTACGCCCTTTGCCAACGGTTATGCCGACTACATGAAGCTGGTCAACGTGCGCGGTGGCATCAACGGCGTGATGACGCTGGTCGAAGAATGCGAAACCGCCTACGCCACCGACCGCGGCGTGGAGTGCTACGAGCGCCTGAAGGGCAAACACGGCGGCGCCACAGTGTTCCAGCCGCTGTCCACCGGCATCACGTTCGCGCTGACGGAGAAGGTTCCTGGCGACAAAATTCCGCTGATCACATCGGGCTATGGCCGCAGCGACAGCGCCGACGGTAGTGTCTTCAAATGGAACTTCCCACTCATCGGCCACTACTGGGTGGCCGGCGACACAGTTCTGCAGCACATCGCCAAGAAAGAAGGTGGCTGGGACAAACTAAAGGGCAAGAAGATCGGCGTTGTGTATCACGACAGCCCGTTCGGGAAAGAGCTGCTGCCCATCATCACCGAGCGCAGCAAGATGCACGGCTTTGAGCTGCAACTGCTACCCGTGCCAGCGCCCGGCGTGGAACAAAAAGCGATCTGGCTGCAGGTACGGCAGCAACGACCCGACTTCGTCATCATGCAGACCTGGGGCGTTATGACGGCCACCGCCATCAAGGAAGCGGTGGCCACTGGCTACCCGCGCGAGAAGATGTTTGGCACCTGGTGGAGCGGCGCCGAGCCCGACCTGAAAGACATCGGCGCAGCCGCCAAGGGCTACAGCGCGGTCATGATGCAGCACGGCGCCGAGCCCGGCTCGACTGTCGTCAAGGACATCCTGGACAAGGTGCATGCCAAGGGTGAAGGCACGGGCCCCAAGGAAGAAGTGGGCAACGTGCTGTACATGCGGGGCGTGGTGGGTGCCATGTTGTCGGTGGAAGGCGTGCGGGCCGCACAAGAGCGCTTTGGCAAGGGCAAGGTCATGCTCGGCGAACAAGCGCGCTGGGGCTACGAAAACCTGAACCTGACACAAGCCAAGCTGGACGCATTGGGCTTCAAGGGAGTGATGCGGCCGGTGTCCACCAGTTGCACTGATCACATGGGTTCGGCCTGGGCGCGTGTGCACACTTGGGACGGCGCCAAGTTCACCTGGACGTCTGACTGGCTGCAGGCCGACGAGCAGATCATCAAGCCCATGGTCAAGGCCTCGGCCGAGCGCTATGCCAGCGAGAAGAAGCTGCAACGCCGTGACGGCGCCGATTGCCAGTCTTGACCCACCTGCGAAACGGCTGGTGCCGCTCGCCCTTACCAGGGCAACGCCAGCGGACCGGCCAAACCGGCGCCGCGGCGTTTGATTGATCACTGCGCACACTCCATGTCCAGCATCCTGCTCAACGTCAACGGCATCGAGGTCATCTACAACCACGTCATCCTGGTGCTCAAGGGCGTTTCGCTCCAGGTGCCGGAAGGGGGTGTGGTGGCCCTGCTCGGCGGCAATGGGGCGGGCAAGACGACCACGCTGCGCGCGGTGAGCAACCTGCTGGCAGGCGAGCGCGGCGCGGTCACCAAAGGCAGCATCGAATTGCGTGGCGAGCGCATCGAAAAGCTCAGTACGGCCGAGATGGTCAACCGAGGTGTCATCCAGGTCATGGAAGGGCGGCATTGTTTTGCGCACCTGAGCATCGAGGACAACCTGATGACGGGTGCCTACACGCGCAAGGACGGCAAGGCCGCCGTGGCGGCCACGCTGGAGAAGGTCTACAACTACTTCCCGCGCCTGAAAGAGCGGCGTGGCAGCCAAGCCGCCTACACCTCCGGCGGCGAGCAGCAGATGTGCGCCATCGGCCGCGCGCTGATGGCCAACCCGAAGATGGTGCTGCTGGACGAACCCAGCATGGGCCTGGCGCCGCAGATCGTGGAAGAGGTGTTCGAGATCGTGAAGGACCTGAACCAGCGCGAGAAGGTCACCTTCCTGCTGGCCGAGCAGAACACCAACATGGCGCTGCGCTACGCCGACCACGGCTACATCCTGGAGAGCGGGCGCATCGTGATGGAAGGTGCCGCGAAGGACTTGCGCGAGAACGAGGACGTGAAGGAGTTCTATCTCGGCATGGGCGGCGGGGACAGAAAGAGCTTCAAGGATGTGAAGAGCTACAAGCGCCGCAAGCGCTGGCTGTCATGACCCACCCCCGAAGCGGCTTCGCCGCTCCCCTTCAATGGGGCCACGCTGGCGGTCCGGCAAAGGCGGTTCCGCGGCGTGCTCTTGATGAAGAGACCCTTGGCCATGGATGACGATCTGGGCGGTTTTGCACCGCCGCCTTTCAAGCCCGATGCAGTCTTGCTGCAGGTGCAGCGCAGCCTGCGCGACCTGAAGCTGGGCGCACGCGGCAACGGCTTCGAGCTGCGTGGCAAGCGGGTGGTGGAACTGAGCGCCGATGCATCCACGATCACCGCCAGGCTGGCTCGCAAGCTGGCCTTGACTCCGCAATGGGACACTGTGACCGTGAAGTCCGCGTCCGACCAGCGCAAGCTGATCGACGAAGTGAAAAAACGCCTGGCGCGCTGGGACCAGGAAGACTGACCGACATGGCCCGTGGTTCAGCGTCTTCCGGCTTCGAGACACAGCGCAGGCTGGCTGCCGGCCTGCCCGGCGCCGCCGAAGACATCAAGTGGGGTGCCGACCTGGTGTTCAGCGTCGGCGGCAAGATGTTCTGCGTCTTCCTGATGAAGGGCGACCTGGCCACGAGTTGCGGCTTCAAGGTCGACGACGATCGTTTCCTGGAGTTGACGGCCGTGCCAGGAGTCATCCCGGCGCCTTACCTGGCGCGCGCCAAGTGGGTGCAGGTCAAACCGGGTCACGCCTTGAAGGCGGTCGATCTGGACGCACTGGTCCTTCGCTCGCACGCCCTGGTGGCCGGCAAGCTGACGAAAAAACTGCAAAAAGAACTGGGACTGGCGTGATGAACGGCACCACCGAACAAGACCTCGAAACCCGAGACGCTGCGGCGCGCGAAGCGGCGCTGATGGCGGCCCTGCCCGCCCAGCTGCGCGCGGCGATGGCTGTGCCTGCGCTGGCACAAAGGCTGGCCGGCAGCGAGCCTGACCTGGTCACCAGCCGCGCCGCACTGGCGCGTTTGCCGGTGACACGCAAACACGAGCTTCTGGAACTGCAGAAGGCGCACCACGCCGACAGTGTGTTCGGCGGCTTTTCCGCACTGGGCTGGAACGCACAACGGGCGCTGCGGCCGGCGCGGCGTGTGTACCAGTCACCCGGCCCCATCTACGAACCCGAAGGCCACGCCACCGACTACTGGCGCAGCGCACGCGCCATGCGCGCTGCGGGCTTTGTGGCCGGCGACCTGGTGCACAACAGCTTCAGCTACCACCTGACACCCGGCGCGTGGATCATGGAAAGTGGTGCGCTGGCGCTGGGCTGCACTGTCTTCCCGGGTGGCGTGGGCAACACCGAACTGCAGCTGCAGGCGATGCAGGACCTGCAGCCCGACGCTTTTGCCGGCACGCCGAGCTTTCTGCGCATCTTGCTGGAAAAGGCGGCCGAAACGGGCATCAAGTTGCCCAGCCTGCAAAAGGCACTCGTCAGCGGCGAAGCCTTTCCGCCGTCGCTGCGGGACTGGCTGGCTGCGCGCGGCGTCACGGCCTACCAGGCCTACGCCACCGCCGAGGCCGGTGTCATCGCCTTTGAGACCAGCGCCCGCGAAGGCCTGGTGCTGGACGAAGGCATCGTGCTGGAGATCGTGCGCCCCGGCACCGGCGACCCAGTGCCTGAAGGCGAAGTGGGCGAGGTGGTGGTCACCGTGCTCAACCCCGACTACCCGATGGTGCGTTTCGGCACCGGCGACCTGAGCGCCGTGCTGCCCGGCCGCTGCCCCACCGGCCGCAGCAACACCCGCATCAGGGGCTGGCTGGGCCGCGCCGACCAGACGGCCAAGGTGCGTGGCATGTTCGTGCACCCCGGCCAAGTCGCCGAAGTGCTGAAGCGCCACCCTGGCCTGGGCCGAGCGCGGCTGGTGGTGGAAGGCGAGATGGCCAACGACCGCATGACGCTGCACGTCGAGACAGGCTCCGCCGCAGAAGGCCTGGCCGAGGCCGTGGCCGGCACTGTGCGCGACGTGACCAAGCTGCGTGCCGACATCGTGCTGGCTGCGCCGGGCAGCTTGCCCAACGACGGCAAGGTCATCGAGGACAAGCGCAGCTACGCCTGATCTGTGAGCGCGGGCGCCAGATCCCGGCGAACGGCCGGCTTCCTGCCCCTGCCCTCGGGCTGGGTACGTACTTCCCACGCTGACCCTGTCATCCCCTTTCAGTACCATTCGTTGTTGGTTCACACACACTGCATTGGAGACAGCCTGATGAAAAAATCCCATTTGGTCCTGACGGCCCTGTCGGCCCTTGTTGCAAGCACTGGCGCTTGGGCCTTCCCCGACAAGCCGATCACGCTGGTGGTTCCTTTTGCTGCCGGCGGCCCCACCGACAAGGTCGCGCGCGACTTTGCCGAGGCCCTGCGCAAGCCCCTGGGCGGCGCCACGGTGGTGGTCGAAAACGTGGGTGGCGCGGGCGGCACCCTGGGCGCGGCCAAGGTGGCCAAGGCCAACCCCGACGGCTACACCCTGCTGCTGTTCCACATCGGCATGGCCACCACGCCGGGCCTGTACCGCAAGCTCAGCTACAGCCCGAGCACCGACTTCGAGTACCTGGGCATGATCAACGACGTACCCATGACGCTGCTGGGACGCAAGACGCTGCCGGCTGCCAGCTACCCCGACCTGATCAAGTGGCTGAACGACAACAAGGGCAAGATCAACCTGGCCAATGCCGGCCTGGGATCGGCATCGCACCTGTGCGGCCTGATGTTCCAAAGCAGCATCAAGGTGGACATGACCACCGTGCCCTACAAGGGCACGGCACCGGCCATGAACGACCTGCTGGGCGGCCAGGTGGACATCATGTGCGACCAGACCACCAACACCACCGGCCAGATCGCTGCCGGTTCGGTGCAGGCCTACGCCGTGTCTACGCTCAAGCGCGTCAACACCCCGGTGCTGGGCAAGCTGCCGACGCTGGACGAGTCGGGCCTGAAGGGCTTCAACGTCAGCATCTGGCACGGGCTGTACGCACCCAAGGGCACGCCGCAAGCCGTGCTGGACCGCCTGAACACGGCACTGAAGGAAGCCCTGAAGGACGCCGACTTCATCAAGCGCCAGGAAGCCCTGGGCGCCGTGGTGGTGACCGATTCGCGCACCACGCCGGCCGAACACAAGAAGTTCGTCGCCGCCGAGATCGACAAGTGGGGCGCAGTCATCAAGGCCGCAGGCCAGTACGCCGACTGAACATCCGGGCCGCTTCTGCCGATGGCAGAGTCTGACGAGGCCGCCCCCACGGGCGGCCTTTTTTCTTTCGGCGCCCGCGTGCTGGTGCTGGACAGCATCACCGAAGCGATAGGCCCCGGTGCCGCTTGTGTGGTGGTGAGCGGGTCGCACGGCGGTCTGAGCGCGGGCCGGTTTGCGCTGCAGGCGCAGGTGCGGCTGGCGGTGTTCAACGACGCCGGCGTGGGGCTGGACCAGGCGGGCATTGCCGGCCTGGCGCTGTTGCAGGCGCACGGCATTGCTGGGTGCACCGTCGCACACGACAGCGCACGCATCGGCGATGCGACGTCCACCTGGCAGACCGGCCTCATCTCGCACGTGAATGCCGCCGCGGCAGCGCTGGGCGCCCGACCAGGGTTGGGGCTGCAGGCGTGGTTGCTCAGCTCAGCCTGATCGGTATCGTCACCGGCCCGTCGTTGACCAGGTGCACCTGCATGTCGGCACCAAAGCGGCCAGCGGCCACGTCGGGGTGCCCAGCCTTGGCCACCCGCAACACGGCGTCGTAAAGCGCTCGGCCCAGCTCGGGCGGCGCCGCGCCGGTGAAGCTGGGCCGGTTGCCACCCGTCACGTCGGCGGCCAGGGTGAACTGCGACACGATCAGCAGGCCACCCGCCACGTCCTGCACGCTGCGGTTCATCTTGCCGGCGTCGTCGCTGAAGATGCGCAGCTTGAGCAGCTTGTCCACCAGCTTGGTGGCCTGCACCTCGGTGTCGGCCGGCTCGGCGCAGACCAGCACCAGCAAGCCCTGGCCAATGGCGCCCACCGTCTGCCCGTCCACTTGCACAGACGCCTGCCGCACACGCTGCACCAGAGCGATCACAGCGGGTCCTTGGGGTCGTCGAAGTGCGCCTCCACGTCCAGCGGCAACAACTGAATGCTGGCGCGAAGCCCTGGCACGGCCGCCATCAGCGCCTGTTCGACGCTGGTGCGCACGGCAGCGGCACGGCCCAGAGTCCAAGCGGCAGGCATGTGCATGTGCAGGTCGACAAAACGACGCTGGCCGGCGCGCCGCGTGACCACGTGGTCGAAGCGGATGGCGTGGTGGTCGAAGCCGGCCAGCACCTCGTCGATCTGGGCCTTTGCATCAGGCCCCAGCGCTTCGTCCATCAAGCCACCGGCTGAGCGCCAGACCAGCCGTGCGCCTTCACGCAGGATGTTCAGCGCCACGGCAATGGCCAGCACGGGGTCCAGCCACAACCAGCCCGTGGCCTGCACCCCCAGCAAGCCGACCACAACGCCGGCCGAGGTCCAGACATCGGTGAACAGGTGCCGCGCGTCGCCCTCCAGAGCCACGGATCGAACCTGGCGCGCCTTGCGCAGCATGCTGAAGGCCAGCGCGCCGTTCAGCACCGAGCTCACCACCGACAGCACGATGCCCAGCCCCACCGCGTCCAGCGGCTGCGGGTTCAGCAGACGCTGCACGGCGGCCCACACGATAGCCAGGGCAGCCGCAAAAATCAGCACACCTTCGAAGCCGCTGCTGAAGTATTCGGCCTTGTGGTGGCCGTACGGGTGGTCTTCGTCGGGCGGACGCGCGGCCACCGTGACCATGGCCAGCGCAAACATCGCACCGGCCAGGTTGACCAGCGATTCCAGCGCGTCGCTCAACAAGCTGACGCTGTCGCTGACCCACCAGGCACCGGTCTTCAGTGCGATGGTGACCAACGCCACCGCGATCGACAGCTTCAGGTAGGCGCTGACCTGCATGGTCGCGCAGCGTCGCTCAGGCTGTCACGGTCACACGCGCGAACTTGCGCTTGCCCACCTGCACGACACAGGTGCCAGCGGACACCTTCAGGCCCCTGTCGCTGATCACGTTGCCGTCGATGCGCACGCCACCCTGCTCCACCATGCGCAGCGCTTCGCTGGTGGACGGCACCAGGCCGGCCTGCTTCAGCAGCGCACCGATGGCCAGCGGCGCGCCACCCATGGCCACCTCGGGCATTTCGTCCGGCGCACCGCCCGCAGCACGGTGCTGGAAGTCCCGTTCGGCCGCATCAGCCGCCGCTGCGCTGTGAAAACGCGCCGTGATTTCCTTGGCCAGCATCACCTTGGCGTCCTTGGGGTTGCGGCCCTCGTCCACCTGCCGCTTCAACCGGGCAATCTCGCCCTCGGGCCGAAACGACAACAGCGTGAACCACTTCCACATCTGGACGTCGCTGATCGACAGCACCTTGGCAAACATCGTGTTGGCGTCTTCGGTGATGGCGATGAAGTTGTTCTTGCTCTTGGACATCTTCTCGATGCCGTCCAGCCCTTCCAGCAGCGGCATGGTCAGGATGCATTGCGGCTCCTGCCCGTATTCACTCTGCAGCGCGCGGCCCACCAGCAGGTTGAACTTCTGGTCGGTACCGCCCAGTTCCAGGTCGGACCGCAGCGCCACCGAGTCATAGCCCTGCATCAGCGGGTACAGCAGTTCGTGGATGCTGATCGGACTGCCCGCTTTGAAACGCTTCGTAAAGTCGTCGCGCTCCAACATGCGCGCCAGCGTGTATTTGGCGGCCAGTTCGATCATGCCTCGAGCGCCCAGCGGGTCGCTCCATTCACTGTTGTAGCGGACCTCGGTTCTGGCCGGGTCCAGCACCAGACTGGCCTGGCGGTAGTAGGTCTGCGCATTGGCTTGGATCTGCTCGCGCGTCAGCGCCGGCCGCGTGGTGTTGCGCCCCGAGGGGTCACCGATCATCGAAGTGAAGTCGCCGATGAGAAATATCACCGCATGCCCCAGGTCCTGCAGCTGGCGCATCTTGTTCAGCACCACGGTGTGGCCGATATGGATGTCAGGTGCGGTCGGGTCCAGGCCGAGCTTGATGCGCAGCGGCTGGCCGGTGGCTTCGGCGCGTGCGAGCTTCTTCAGCCAGTCGGCCTCGGGCAGCAGTTCCTCGCAGCCCCGGCAGGAGACGGCCAGGGCCTGGCGCACACGGTCGGTCACGGGGTAGGAGGTCTCGGCCATGTCATTGAATGCAGGGGGTTTTGTGGGTGTTCCAAAAGAGCGGCTTCTATATACTGCCCATTCCGCCTTTGCTGCGGCCGCGTCTGTGCGGTAGCACGCAGGCCAAGCCATGAATTTTAGTGGACGGGCAACAGCCCGACCGGTGCCGGCCCAGCCGGTGCGACGCCCCGGCAGCCCTGCAGATCCCTTTGGCGCTGCAGCTGCCGGCCGGATACCCGCCCCGACCTACCCGATCCACTATCCACGCGTGACTCTTCCTACTGTACCTGCCGCCCAAGACCTGGAGCGCTTCGGTCGCAGCCACCGCACATCGATCGTGATGGCCGTGGTTGCGCTGCTCGCCGGCACCGGCATCACGGCGGTCGCCGTCGCCCCGCTCGCGCCCGACGCAGCCCGGCTGCCTCAACGCCTGGTCGTCGAAACGGTGGTGCCCACCGGTCTGCAGTCGCAGCTGGACGCCCTGGCCGCCCAGGACCTTCAACTGACGCGCAGCGACATCACACGCGGCACCGACACCGTCGACGCCTTGCTGACCCGCCTGGGCGTGCGCGACCCGTCAGCCGCGCAGTTCTTGCGCACCGACTTCCATGGCCGCCAGGTGGTCACCGGCCGCGGCGGCAAGCTGGTGCAGGCCAACACCACCGCAGACGGCTCGCTGCAAGACCTGGTGCTGCGCTACCCCAGCGACCAGAGCGAACTGAGCAAGAGCCACTTCAATCGTGTCACCGTGGTGCGCGGGCCCGATGGCCGGTGGATGTCCAGCCTGCGCAGCGTGCCCTATGAATCGCAGACGCGCCTGGCCAGCGGCACCATCCGCAGCAGCCTGTTTGGCGCCACCGACGAAGCGGGCGTGCCCGACAGCGTGGCCGCCGAACTGGCCGATATCTTCTCCACCGACATCGACTTCCACCGCGAACTGCGCAAGGGCGACACCTTCAGCGTCGTTTACGAGTCGCTTACCGCAGACGCGCAGCCCGTGCCCTGGAACGAAGGTGCAGGCCGCGTGCTGGCGGCCGAATTCATCAACGGCGGCCGCGCCCACCACGCCGTGTGGTTTGCGCCGCCCAGCGGTCGCGGCGGCTACTTCGGCGTCGATGGCCAGAGCAAACAACGCGCCTTCCTGGCCAGCCCGATGGAATTTTCGCGGGTAACCTCGGGCTTTGCCATGCGCTTCCATCCGCTCATGCAGAGCTGGCGCCGCCACCTGGGTGTGGACTACGGCGCGCCCGTGGGCACGCCGGTGCGCGCAGTGGCCGAGGGTGTGGTCGACTTTTCAGGCTGGCAAAACGGTTACGGCAATGTGGTGCAGGTCAACCACGGCAAGGGCAAGACCACGCTCTACGCCCACCTGAGCCGGCGCGACGTGAAGGTGGGGCAGCGTGTGCAGCAGGCGCACCGCCTGGGCGCCGTGGGCATGACGGGCTGGACGACCGGGCCGCACCTGCACTTTGAATTCCGCATCAATGGCCAGCACCAGGACCCGCTGCGGGTGGCCAAGACTGCCGAATCCGTCGAGCTCGATGCCGCCTTGCGGCCCCAGTTTGTGGACGTGGTGCGCACGGTGCAGGCCAAGCTTGAGGTGGCCGATACGCTGCTGGGCCGGCGCGGCAGCAACGAGTAGACGCAGGCTGGTCCCGCATGGCCTGGTTCATTGGGCTGATGTCCGGTACCTCGCTGGATGGTGTGGACGGTGTGCTGGTCTGGGCACCGCCAGGCGGCCGTATCGAGTCCCGCGGGCATACCCACCTGCCCTTTGACAGCGGCTTGAAAGCCGAACTGTTGGCCCTGAACCGCAGCGGCGCCGACGAACTGCACCGTGCCGCCCTGGCCAGCAACGCGCTGGTGGCGGTTTATGCCGCAGTTGTGCAGCGCTTGCTGGCCGCTGCCGGCCTGGCCGCACGAGCCGTCGTCGCCCTGGGCGCGCACGGCCAGACCGTGCGCCATCGCCCGGGCGAGTTTGACGGCGTCGGCTACACCACCCAACTCATGAACGGCGCGCTGCTGGCCGAACGCACGGGCATCGCCGTTGTCTGCGACTTCCGCAGCCGCGATGTGGCCGCTGGCGGCCAGGGCGCACCGCTGGTGCCCGCCTTCCATGCCGCCTGCTTTGCACGGCCGGGTGCCTTTGTCGCCGTGCTCAACATCGGTGGCATCGCCAACCTCACGCTGCTGGGGCCTGCAGGCGCTGCAGGCGCTGAAAGCCAAGTGTCGGGCTTCGACACAGGCCCCGGCAACATGCTGATGGACCTGTGGTGCCAGCGGCACCAGGGACAGCCCTATGACGCTGACGGCCGCTGGGCTGCCGGTGGGCAGATCGACCCCACGTTGTTGACCGCTCTGCTCGCCGAACCCTACTTCAAGCGCCAGCCGCCCAAAAGCACCGGGCGCGACCTCTTTGATGCCAACTGGCTGGATCGACAAGTGGTCGTCGACCGAGCAGCGGCGCAAGACGTGATGGCCACACTGGCTGAACTGACGGCCCGGTCCGTCGTGCAAGCCCTGTTGCGCCACGCGCCAGGCTGCGAAGAGCTGCTGGTGTGTGGCGGCGGCGCCTGCAACGGCCACCTCATGTCACGGCTGGCTGCACTGCTGGGGCCTGCGGTGCAGGTGCGCAGCACGGCTGCCACGGGCGTGCCGCCCGATCAGGTGGAAGCGATGGCTTTTGCCTGGCTGGCCCAGGCCCACATGTCGCGCACGGCTGGCAACCTGGTTGCCGTCACCGGCGCATCGGGCGCACGCGTGCTGGGTGCGCTGTACCCGGCGGTCTGAGGCCGCGCGTGAGGGTCCGGAAGGACCCGAACGGCTGCCGAAGGCCCGAACGCGATTTCACGCGTGAGGGCTGGGCCGGGCGTGCGTCGTCAGGCCGAAAACGACGAGCCGCAACCGCAAGTGGTTGTGGCGTTGGGGTTCTTGATGACGAACTGGGCACCCTGCAGATCTTCTTTGTAGTCGATCTCGGCGCCGCCCAGATACTGCAGACTCATTGCGTCGATGAGCAAGGTGACGCCGTTCTTCGACATCTGCGTGTCGTCTTCGTTGATCACCTCGTCGAAGGTGAAGCCGTACTGAAATCCCGAGCAGCCGCCGCCTTGCACGAAGACACGCAGCTTCAGTTCGGGATTGCCTTCTTCGTCGACCAGATCCTTGACCTTGGCCGCAGCGCTGTCGGTGAAGACCAGCGGCGGGGGCATGTCTTCGGTGATGGGATTCAGTGCTTCGGCAACTGCGTTCATGACCAGCCTTTCGGGGAGTTCGGTTCAAGCGTCGTTGGACGCTGCAAGCTTCAGTGCGGGCTTTTCCGCCATTTTCAAGGGCTTCAGTTCACCTTCGACGGTGGCGCCCGGGTGCATCTCCAGCGTTTCGTAGCGAATATCGCCCGTGACACGTGCCTTGGGCTGCAGTTCCAGCAACTCGGTGCAATGGATGGGGCCATGCACCTCGCCGTTAATGATGACATGGCTGGCCACCACCTTCCCATGCACGCGGGCATTGTCGCTGATGACCAGGATGCTGCGGCCTTCGCCGCTGGCCATCACGTCGCCAATGACCTGCCCGTCCACGCGCAGGCCTTCGGTGAAGGCCAGGTGGCCCGTCACCACCACGCCTTCGCCCACCAGGCTGCGGATCGGCGGTGGTTTTTTCTTGCCCAACCACATGGTTTTTGACTCCGGAACTGAGGCGCCTACAGACGCACGGTCTGCGTCGCCCGTGTGGCGCCTTGGGCGTCCATCACCCTGACTTGCATGGTTTTTATCACGGCCTGCGGCGGATGATCGATCAAACCTTCCAGCCGTGTAACCTGGCGCATCTGCAGCGCTTGCGGCCCGCCGGGCAACGCCTGGGTCCAGGTCTTGCCTTCCAGCTGCCCGGTCAGCAGCAGATCGTAGCGGCCCTTGAATTCGGATTGCGCCTTGCCGTTCTGCACGATCAGCAGCTGGTACTTCACCTGGCCGGGCGCACGCGTTTCGACCTGAAGACCGCGCAATTGCAGACCCTGACCGGCAGTGGGCAGCAGCCGCTCGTAAAAACCCAGATCGGCCCGCAGCGCTTGTTTGTCGGCTTCAAGTTGTCGCACTTGTTGCGCCAGACGCTCCTGTGCGGCGCGCTCGGTCTTGAGCAGGCTGTCGGCTGTGTTGGCCACTTGACTGGCCTGCTGGTGGTCGGTGCGCAGTTGCACCACTTCGGCGCGCAGGCGGGTCAGCTCTTCCTGGTCCAAGCGGGCAAGCCCGGCCAGGTCCTTGCCCAGTTCAAAGGCCCACAAGGCGATGGCAGCAGAAAAACCGAACATCACCGCCAGCGCGGCCCAGCGCAAAGGCCAGGGCAGGTGGCTGCGCACGATCATCCTCGGTGCACTGACCGAGAGCCTGCGACGCAGCAGTTTCCAGCGCATGGCGCGTGGTGTCAGTTGGTGAGCGGATGCATGAACGCACAAGGCCACCCGAAGGTGGCCTTGTTGTCTGGATCAGCGCTTGCTGAACTGCTTGCGGCGACGGGCGCCGTGCAAGCCGACTTTCTTGCGTTCGACTTCGCGCGCGTCTCGCGTCACGAAGCCGGCACGGCTCAAGTCGGGCTTGAGCGCGGTGTCGTAGTCGATCAGCGCACGGGTGATGCCGTGGCGCACCGCGCCGGCCTGGCCGGATTCACCGCCGCCGTGCACGTTGATCTTGATGTCGAAGGCCTCGTTGTTGCCCGTCAGCAGCAAAGGCTGGCGAACAATCATGATCGAGGTCTGGCGGCCGAAATAATCATCGATGGTCTTGCCATTGATGATGATCTGGCCATTGCCTTTTTTGATGAAGACGCGGGCCACGCTTGATTTGCGGCGGCCGGTGCCGTAGTTCCAAAGTCCGATCATCGCTGCGTCCTCAAATCTCAAGCGGCTTGGGCTGCTGAGCGCTGTGCGGGTGGCTGTCACCGGCATAGACCTTCAGCTTCTTGACCATCGCGTAGCCCAGGGGGCCCTTGGGCAGCATGCCCTTGACGGCCTTTTCAAGGGCGCGGCCGGGGTGCTTGGCCTGCATGTCCTTGAACGAGGTAGCGTAGATGCCGCCCGGGTAACCCGAGTGTCGATAGTAGATCTTGTCGGTCGACTTGGCACCGGTGACACGGAGCTTGTCGGCGTTGACGACGATGATGAAATCACCGGTGTCGACGTGAGGCGTGTAGATGGCTTTGTGCTTTCCGCGCAAACGGAGTGCTGCTTCGCTGGCAACACGTCCGAGCACCTTGTCGGTGGCGTCGATCACAAACCACTCGTGCTTCACCTCGGCCGGCTTGGCGCTGAAGGTCTTCATGAGGGTCTTTCTGAGCGCATGGCCCGGGCCGTTTGGCTCCAAGCAACATGCAGGTTCTTCGGCATCGAATAGCTGCCCTGGCCTGCGCAATGGTCATCGGCCTTTGGCGCCGCTTGTTCTGGCGGCCTCTCAGGCAAACAACAACTGGCACTGCAGATGATGCATTGCAGAACCGGGACTTTGAATCCCGGTCTGCCATGGGCAAGTTTCCCCAGCCGAATCCAGGGAAGCCCGCGAGTGTACAACGGATGCCAGCGTTGTTCGACAAGCGCTGTTCGACAAGCGCTGTTCGACAAGCGCCGTTCGACAAGCGCTGTTCGACAAGCGCTGTTGACCTGCTCTCCCCTAGTTGGGGCGACCGAAAACCCTGCTACGTCTGCTGCGTTGCAGCAAATTGAGGGTTAACCCTTGATAACTGCGCTAGGATGGCCCAAGACTCAAAGGGAAGCCGACCATGAACACGCAGACCGAAATGCTGGAAAGTGCCCTGCCGCGGTCCAGCAAGCCGCGCAACCACCGGCTATGGAGTTGGCTGCCCATTCGCAACCTGGCCGAGCGCCACCGCGCCCGTGTGCTGGACCACCTGCTGGCCCTGGACGAGGAAGACCGCCACCTGCGCTTTGGCCATGTCGCCAGCGATGACCAGATTCACCAGTACGTGGCCCACCTGGACTTCACGCGGGACGAGCTCTTTGGCGTCTTCGACGCCCGGCTGCGCCTGGTGGCGATGGCGCACCTGGCATTCGCCGAAGACCGCCGCAGCGCCGAGTTCGGCGTGTCGGTGCACAGCCGTGTGCGCGGCCGCGGCTTCGGCGGGCGGCTGTTTCACCACGCCGTGATGCACGGACGCAACCGCGGCGCACGGTCGATGGCCATCCACCTGGCACGCGAAAACGCCGCCATGCTCAGCATCGTGCGCCGCTCAGGCGCGGCACTCAGCTTCGAAGGCGCGGACGTGGTGGCACAAATGCCCTTGCCGACCGAGACCCTGCGCTCGCAGGTGGGTGCCCTGGTGGAAAGCCAGGCGGCCGACATCGACTACCGCATCAAGATGCAGGTGCTGCGCCTGGACCGGCTGTGGCCCGGCCTGCGCCACCACGTGCCGCCGACCTGATCCCGGTGCCCAGCGCGGCCCGCTGCGGCATCATGCTGCAGCAAAAAGCTGACGCACGACGATGAAACGCAGCCCCACGGACTCAGGCGGCTTGGTCTATTCCACCGATGGCGGCCGCATGTGCCCGACCTGCCGGCAGCCGCTGAGCGCCTGCAACTGCGCCGCAGCCGCCAATTCGGTGCTCCGCGGTGACGGCGCGGTTCGTGTCAGCCGTGAAAGCAAGGGCCGTGGCGGCAAAACCGTGACATTGGTGCGCGGCCTGGACCTGGACGACGCCGCGCTGCAGGCCATGGGCAAGCAGCTGCGCACGGCCTGCGGTGCCGGCGGCACGACAAAGGACGGTGTGCTGGAGGTTCAGGGCGACCACGCCCAGCGGGTGCTGGCCTGGCTGCAGCAACACGGCATCAACGCCAAGCGCACGGGCGGCTGAAGTCGGCTGAAATCCCCGGCTTCAGCGGCTGCGGCCCAGCACCAACAGCAGGTTGTTGGCCGGCATCGCCACCCGCTCTTTCAGCTGCAGCCCCGCTGCGCTGGCTTGGGCCAGCACGTCGCCCAGAAGGCGCAGGCCCCAGGCCGGGTTGCGGCTGCGCAGGTCAGCATCGAAGGCTTCGTTGCCGGCCGATGTGACTTCGGCTGCGACACGGTAGGGCCCATACAGAACCAGCACGCCTTGCGCCGACAGATGTCGCCCTGCACCTTGCATGAGACCCACGCAAGTGGCCCACGGCGCGATGTGCAGCATGTTGGCGCAGAAGATGGCATCCACCGCGTCGGGCACCCCGGTCCATGCAGCATCCAAGACATCCAGGTGCAGCGCAGGCCGCACGTTGGCGACGCCCGCACACCACGCTGTCACGCTGGCGCGCGCGCCCGGGTCGGCGTCACTGGGCTGCCAGTGCCACTGCGGCAAGGCCGCAGCCAGGTGTGCTGCATGCTGGCCGGTGCCGCTGGCAATCTCCAGCATCAGGCCGTGCGCTGGCAGCAGACGCTGCAGCTGCTCGAGGATGGGCCCCTTGTTGCGGTCGGCAGCGGCGCTGTGCCAGCGGGGGTCGGTGTTCATGGCCTCATTGTGCAACCGGGCTTTACAGCGCTTCACACAAAACCGGTGAACCGCTGAAGGGCAGGTGGCGTTTTCTGAGGGCGGGATGCAACGGCGTCCGGTTTCGATCCGACAGACCCACACAAGGAGATTGCTGTCATGAACACACGCAAGATTGCCCTCGGACTGGCCATCACAGGTGCCCTGCTGGCGGGTGCATTCGCAGGCGGTGCCGCACAGGCCCGTGACGGGGCCAACGTGCAGTGGTCCGTGACCATCGGTTCGCCGCGGGTCCACCTGCCGGGCGGCGGCGTGGTTTGGCTGCCGCCTATTCCGCTGCCGCGTGCCGTGGTGGTGCACACCCCGCCGCGCCAGGTGGTCTATGTGCACCCGCGCGGTTGGGATGCAGACCGGGATGGCATCCCCAACCGCTACGACCGTGTCTACAACCCGCGTTGGGACCGCGGCGGTGACGGCATCTCCAACCGCCACGACCGCGTCTACAACCCGCGTTGGGACCGCGACGGTGACGGTGTGCCCAACCGCTACGACCGCACCCCGCGTGGCGGTCACGGTGCACACGACCGCTGGGACCATCGCCGTGACGAGTACCGTGACGAGTACCGTGATGACTACCGTGATGACAGACGTGATGACAGGCGTGATGACAGGCGCGATGACAGGCGCGACGGCCGCGGCCGCTGAGGGCTCTATGCCGTTTCGTGTGGAACGCGACAACCTTATCTGACAGCCGCCACGGCGGCGAACGGGTGAGCCGGCAGGTTTTTCAAGCGCGCCAGGCGCAGGTAGGCGATGGCGATGAAGTTTTTGGCCGTGCGGTACCCGCGTGCGGCGCGCTTGGCCTGCTGAAGCTGCCCGTTCATCGATTCGACGAAGGCGTTGCTACGGTGGTCGAGCATGCCGCGCACGACCGCATCGAAGCGATCCTTGATCGTCGTGGCCAGCTTCTTGAAGGGCTCAAGCCTGCAACGACGCGCCCAGCTCGACCAGGCGCGCAGGTCCAGCGCAGCCTGCTCGGCGCTGTTGTGCTGCCGGGCTCGCGCATAGACCTCCCGCAGTGCCATGCGCAGCCGCCAGGCCCGCGCACTCTTGAGCGCCGAACGCTGCAGCCAGTGCATCGCATTGGTCTGCGCTGCGCTCCAGCCGCTGGGGTTCTTGCGCATGCCCCACAGCAGATTGCGCCGTGTCTTGGGGTCTGAGCCCAGCAGTGCAGCGGCCACCTCCTCGGGCTCGGTGCGCAACTCCTCGCGCCGCACGACATCCATCGCCTGGATGGCCATCGCGATGACGTGGAAGCGGTCGTAGCTGATGTCAGCCTGCGCCAGCGCCAGGCCGGCCCCTTTGGCATACGCCGCGCTCATGTCCATGCAGACGTGCCGCACCGCGGCCGGGTCACCCCCGTGGGCCTTGAGGTCCGCCGCGAAGTCCAGCACCGTCTGGTGGTCACGGCCCTCGGTGGCGAACAGCAGCCGCTTGGCATCCAGGTCGTGCACCACGGTGATGTAGTGCTGGCCACGCCGCAAGCTGGTCTCGTCGATGCCCACGATCTGCACACCCTCGAAGCTTTCCTGGGCACGTGCCTGGTCGACGTAGAACTCGATGCGACGCCACAGCTGCTTGTCCGAACAGCGCAGGAGTGCGGCAGCCTGGCGCACCGGCAACTCGCGGCACAGGGCCAGCGCCAGGGCTTCGAAGGCAGCCGTAAAGCCAGAGCCCGGCCGTGCCCACGGCACGCTGAGCTGGGTGGTCTTGCCGCAGGCACCACACGACACGCGCGGTACGTCAGCGTGCAGCCAGGCTTCGAACTGGAAGAAGTCCAAGTGCCGCCAGGAGCGGCGCAGCCGGTCATGCACCGGCTGCGAGGCCGCGCTGCAGGCTGGGCAGCTCAGCAACGCGCCCGAGCAACTGACCTCGAAGTCGATGCGCTTGGCCGGGACATCCAGCTTGACGTCGTCAACCACCCACGGCGGCTGAAGACCCAACGCGCTGGTGAACAGCGCCTCCACTCCGATGCTCAATTCGTGCTCCTGGCAGCCGCCCCGTGGACATGTGGACAGCCTCAAATGCAGCCTGCCCACATGCCCACCGGGCTCGACGCGACGACCGATTCTGACTGTTGGTTCCACACGAAACGACGAGGGGCCCCGCTGAGCCGCCCCAGCCCTTGGCGACCTAACGCCGCGCCCGCTGCCGCACCTGTGCCAACGGGCGTTTGCCCTTGAGTTGCCGCTCGATGCCGTCGTTGAGCGAACTGCGCAGTGCGTGCACTTCTTCGACGTGGCCATAGACACCTGCAAAACGCAGGTCCAGCCACAACCACAGCGTGCAACCGCGCAGCGCCTGTTCCATGCGTTCGAGCTTGCTGTGGCCGTCCACCGCGTCCAGAAACCAGGGCCGGCCGGCACGGCCGCTGTGTGAATGGTTGTGGCTCCAGGCCAGGAATTCCTGCACCAGCGCATCGGTGCGCATGTCCACTGGCGCCTGGGCGTAGATGAACCGCTCTTTCAGAGTCAAGCGTGTCGCGCTCTTGTCCAGTTCGGCCGCCAGGTCGAGCATCTGCTCCAGTTCAGCCACCGCAAAGTGGGCGTCGTCCAGCTTCAACTGCTGCATGAACACACCCAGCACCTCGGACAGCCGCGTCTTGTGCAGGCGCGAAGAAATGGTGTCCACGTGCCAGCCGTTGGGCGCCACCGGTGCCTTGAAGTCGCGCGGCGCGCGCGGGGTCTTGGCCAACAGATCTTTCAGCACGCGCAGCGCGTTGGGCTCGGCGTCTTGCAGCACGCCGACAAAACCTTCTTCGTGAATGCCGAAGCGGCCGGCGCGGCCTGCAATCTGGTGCACTTCCGATTCATCCAGCGTGCGGTCGCCAATGCCGTCGAACTTGGTCAGGGTGCTGAACAGCACACGGCGTATGGGCAGGTTCAGACCCATGCCGATGGCGTCGGTGGCCACCAGGATGTGGCTGTCGCCCTGCGCAAAACGTTCGGCCTCGCGGCGGCGCACTTCGGGCGGCAGCGCACCGTAGATTACGCTTACCGGGTGGCCGTTGGCGGCAATGGCGTCGCGCAGCGTCAGCACATCGCGGCGGCTGAAGGCCACCACCGCGTCGCCCAGCTTCAGCTGCGCAATGGGCACCGACTGCGGCAGCAGGTCCACGTGCTGCTTGCGGTCGAAGACACGCACGGTGCAGCGTTCGCCGCACAGGCCCAGCAGGTTTTCGATGGCCGGTACCGCATAGGCGCTGCAGATGATGATGACTTCGCTGGCCGGCACGGCCACGATGGCCTGCGTCCAGGCCCAGCCCCGGCTGGCGTCGAAGATCATCTGCGCTTCGTCGATCACCGCCACGTCCAGCGGTGTGTTGGTGCCCACCATTTCGATGGTGCTGCTGACGACCCTTGCGCCATCGGCCGGCACGTTTTCTTCGCCGGTCAGCAGCGAACAGGGCACGCCGCGTGCCACCAGGCGGTCGCGGCCTTCCAGGGCCAGCAGGCGCAGCGGCGCCAGGTAAGCGCCGTCCAGCGCCTGCGCCAGGCGTTCAAAAGCGGCATGGGTCTTGCCACTGTTCGGTGGGCCCACGTAAAGCGAGATCTTGCGGTTGGCGCGCCGCGCTTTGGGAAACGTGTCGGGGTAGCCCTGGAAGGCCAGCTCGCGGTTCAGGCCTTGCAAGGTGTCCAGCTCGGCGACCTGGTGTTCCCAACGGTCCTGCGCGCGCGATGTGGCGGACAGCAGGTCGGCCAGAGGCTGCGGCGTGGCGCACTCGGCCTGCAAGCGTGGCAGCAGCGACGGCAGGTGCTCGGGCTTGAGCGCATCGCTGCGCGCCACCAAGCGGCCCAGGTGCGCCTGCAGCTCGGCCGCATGCGGGTGTGGCGGCACGGGGCCCAGGGCCTGCAGCAGCAGATTCACGTCGCCGCTGCGGAAGTAGGCCCAGACGGCGGTGGCCGGCGCATCCACACGAAAGGCCACGGGCACGTGCCAATCAGGATCAGCCAGATCCAGCATGGCGCTGACCAGCCGTGTCCATTGCCCGCTGCGGCGGGTGATGCCCAAAGCCTCAAGCGCGGCCGTGCGTTCCAGCATCTGCGCGCGGGTGTCCGAAGCCAGGCCCACAGCATCCAGGTGCGCCAAGGCACTGTCCATCAACGCCGGCTCTATCCAGCGGCTGGGCCGGCCACCCTGCACCGGCTTGCTGAGCTGCACCAGGCCCAGTTTGTCCAGGTGCAGCTCGAAGCCCTTGGTTCCTTCGGCCACGTAGTCGGCGGGCTTGACCACCTGTGGCAGCGCATGACCAGCCTGGCGGATGCGCGCCAGCTGGTCCGGCGTGATGTGGTTCGGCACGCGGCTGGCGTGTTTGGGGTTGGGCAGGGTTGCTGCGGGGACGGGTTCGGTCGAGATGGGCATTCAGGTCGATTCAGAAGGTGTGGGCAGGCCGGGTGTCAAACGCCGGGTGGCACAGGGCCGGGTGGCATAAGGCCGGGAGGCACGAAGCCGGGTGGCATAAGGCCGGGTGGCACAAGGCCGGGTGCCACAAGGCCGGGTGCCACAAGGCGAGCCATAGGGCCGAGTGCCATAAGGCCGGATGCCATAAGGCCGGGATAATCGCTCATGAACAGCACGAATCCTGCATCGCCCATTTCATCACCTATCTCCCCGGCGGAAAAAACCGACTTCAGCCAGTTGCCTCTGCCGCCCCATGTCCTGGCCAACCTGGTGCAGCTGGGCTACACGTCGATGACGCCCATACAGGCCGCCAGCCTGCCGCTGGCCCTGGCCGGCCATGACCTCATCGCCCAGGCCCGCACCGGCAGTGGCAAGACGGCCGCCTTCTGCCTGGCGCTGCTGGCCAATCTGAACATCCGCCGTTTTGCCGTGCAGGCGCTGGTGCTGTGCCCGACGCGCGAACTGGCCGACCAGGTGACGCAGGAACTGCGTCGCCTGGCGCGCGCCGAAGACAACCTGAAGGTGCTGACCCTTTGTGGCGGCGCCACCATGCGCCCGCAACTGGCCAGCCTGGAACATGGCGCGCATGTAGTGGTGGGCACACCGGGCCGCATCATGGACCACCTGGAACGTGGCAGCCTGCAGCTGGACGCGTTGAACACGCTGGTGCTCGACGAAGCCGACCGCATGCTGGACATGGGCTTCTTCGACGACATCGGCACCGTCGTCAAGCAGTGCCCCAAGGCGCGCCAGACGCTGCTGTTTTCTGCCACCTATCCCGAGGGCATCCACAAGTTGGCTGCCAACTTCATGCGCGAGCCCAAGGAGGTGAAGCTCAGCGAAGCGCCTGCGGCCACGCAGATCCGCCAGTTGTTCTTTGAAGTGACGGAAGAACAGCGCCTGCACGCCGTGGGCCAGTTGCTGAATCACTACAGGCCGGTCAGCACACTGGCCTTCTGTAACACCAAGGCGCAGTGCCGCGACCTGGTGGAGGTGCTGCGCGCGCAAGGTTTTTCGGCGCTGGAATTGCATGGTGACCTGGACCAGCGCGACCGCGACCAGGTGCTGGTGCGCTTTGCCAACCGAAGCACCAGCGTGCTGGTGGCCACCGACATCGCCGCACGCGGCCTGGACATCACGCAGCTGCAAGCCGTGATCAATGTCGAGATCACACCCGACGCGGCCACCCACACGCACCGCATCGGGCGCACCGGACGCATGGGCAAGGAAGGCAGCGAAGACGGCTGGGCCTTCAGTTTGGCCAGCGTGGACGAGATGGGGCGGGTGGGGCAGATTGAAAAGGCCGGCAACTTCACATCAGCCTGGTCGCCTTTGAGCAGTCTGACACCGGCCAGCTCGGCGCCACTTGAACCGCCCATGCGCACGCTGCAGATCCTGGGCGGACGCAAAGAAAAGATCCGTGCTGGCGATGTGTTGGGTGCACTGACCAAGGACCTGGGCTTTGCAGCCTCGCAGGTGGGCAAGATCAACGTCAACGAGTTTTCAACCTACGTGGCCGTGTCCGCTGACATTGCAAGCCAGGCCGAGCGCCAACTCAACGCCAGCCGGGTAAAGGGCAAGGCCGTGAAGGTGCGGCTGCTGGACAGCTGAGGATACTTTCGAGCGGGCGAAAAAAGGCCACAAGAACGCCGCAACAACGCCGCAACAACGCCGCAACAACGCTACACAGAGGGACCTGGGCGCCATCACGCAAATGCTGATCCTGCCGGCGCCCAGGTCGGCAGGATCGATACGGACATGTTCTGCTGCTTCGGTGATACCGCCACGGGGCAGCACCACGCCTGCGCAGCGCCAGCGGTCAGGCCGGCAAGTTCAGAAACCGGGCAAAGCGGGCAGCGGCTGATGCCCGCTTTGCACTCAGACTGAAGGGCCGTCCTTCTTGGGCTTGGCAAACCAGCTGTCGCTGGCGGTGCGCTCCCATGCGGCAAGTTGCTTCTCGGCTTCTTCCTTGGCAATGCCATAACGCTCCTGGATCAAGCCGGCCATCTGGTCGCGGCGGCCTGCCACCACGTCCAGATCATCGTCGGTGAGCTTGCCCCACTGTTGTTTGGCCTTGCCAACGGCTTGCTTCCAGTTGCCTTGAATCTGTTCCCAGTTCATAAGTGCTACTTTTACGGCCGGACAGCGATTTCGTTCTTCACCGACTTCACGCCATCGACCTTCCAGGTCAGCGTTTCTGCGGTGCTGCGCTCGGTGGTGTTCTTGGCAAAGCCCGACAGCATCACGGTGCCCTTGAGCGTCTCGACGCTGATGGAGGCTGCATCGACGAGCTTGTTCTCGACAAAACGGGCCTTCACCGCAGTGGTGATGACGCTGTCGTCCACATAGGAACCGACCGATTGCTGGTCACGCGTGACGGCGCAGCCCGTTGCGGCCAGCATCACGAGGGATGTCAGCGCGGCGGCCCAGGTCAGGCGGGAAATGCTGCGGCGGGTGGTCTGGATGGTCGTGTTCATGGTGCTTTCTCCTTCGGGGGTGGATGCGGTTGCAATGCGTGCATCCGCTTGGCTGCTGTCACGCCTATTCGGCGAGCCAGCCTTGCAGTTCGTCGGCGTGCTTGGTTTCATCGGCGAGGATGTCTTCAAGCAGTCGACGGGTGGTGGGGTCCCGCTCGCGCACCAGGGCGATGAGCTGGCTGTAGGCCTCGATGGCCACACGCTCCGCCACCAGATTGGCGCGGATCATGGCTTCGAGCGTGTCGGATTCGTCGTAGGTGGCGTGGCTGCGGCGGGTCAGCGAGTCGGGTTCGAAGTCGGGCTGGCCGCCCAGTTGTGTAATGCGCCGTGCCAAGCGGTCGGCGTGAACGGACTCTTCGTTGGCGTGCACCATGAACTCTTCGGCGATGCTCGGCGACGCCAGACCGTGGGCGGTGAAGTGGTGGCGCTTGTAGCGCAGCACACACACCAGTTCGGTGGCCAGAGCATCGTTGAGCAACTTGATCAAGCCCACGCGCCAGGGGCCGCCAGCGGCCAGCGGTGCCCCTGTTTCGGCACTGCGTCGTGCGGCTTCCAATGCGGGCAGGTTCAGTGCTGGCGGGTCCATGACTGCCAAGTCAGCAGTTGCGTCTGCAGAGAAGTTTGCGGCAGGCGTTGAGCCGCCCTTCGTGGCAGGTACTGTGGGCGTCGACTGCCGGCCGCTTGTTTTGTCTTGCGAGATTTGCATGGGGGTCCCGACAGTCCTTGTGGAATTCGCTGAATGGTTATGGCAGATCGGAGCGGCCACCGGCTTGGGTGGCCTGCCGCCTTCCTTGCAACCGACTCTAGGTGGCAGGGGCCGCATCGCCCATCAGCCTGCAGCGCGCGCTGCCGTAGGACAAAAGCCCAATGCCGCGTTCTGTGTTGCAGCGCACTGACAGGCCACCAGTCCCAGCCCAAGCTTGACTTCTGCCGACGCGGCTGCAGCCACTGCACGCGCGCCGGCCAACCGGTCCAGAACAGGACCCCACACCCGAGGTTTTGAGCCATGACACCCAGTTCCCATCCCAACGCGGCCCGCCGCGCCGCACTTCCGGGCACCTCACGCCAACTCGGCGCCGTGCTGGCGTTTGCCGTCGCTGCGGTCCTGGCGGCCTGCGCCAGCACGCCGCCCCCTCCCACAGAACAGATTGCGGTCACCACCGCGGCCGTGGCCAACGCCGCCGCCCAGGGCGCGCAAGAACTGTCACCTTCAGAGCTGGGTCTGGCACGCGACAAGCTGCGCCGCGCCAACCTGGCCATGGCCGCACAAGACAACGAACAGGCCATGCGGCTGGCGCAGCAGGCGCAGCTGGACGCGCAGCTGTCTCAAGCCAAGGCCAATTCAGCCAAGGCACGCAGAGCCGCTGAAGAAGTGGAAGCGGCTTCACGTGCACTGCGTGAAGAGATGAGCCGCAAGGCCCCGTGAAAAACCCCGCCACTCGGCCAGCCAACAAAAGGATCCCACGATGAACACCCCCAACAACACCCGAAAGTCAGCCTTCGGCAAGACGCGCCACCTGCGTCTGCCACTGGCCCTGCTGAGTCTGGCCGTGGTGGCCGCCTGCAGCACGACACCGCCCAACAACGCACGTGTGGACGAGGCGCGAAACGCGCTGCGTCTGGCACAAAGCGACCCGCAGACCCAGGGCCTGGCCGGTGGCGAAATGCGCCAGGCCACCGATGCACTGGCCAGTGCCGAAGCCGCACTGGCCCAGCGTGAAGACATGGCCACCGTCGATCACCTGGCGTACCTGGCCCAGCAGCGGGTGAACCTGCTGGTGGAAGCCGGCAACCGCCGCGCGTCTGAAATGGCCGTCGCCAAGGCCACCACCGAACGCGACCAGATGCGACTTCGCGCCCGCACGGCCGAAGCCGATGCCGCCCAGCGCAGCGCCGCCAATTCGCAGCAGGACGCCCAGGCCGCGCTGCGTGAAGCCGACGCCGCACAACGGGCAGCCCGCACGGCGCAGGCATCGGCCGAGGCTTCAAGGCGTGATGCGATGTCCTCACAACGCGACGCCCAGACCGCACAACAACTGGCCGGTGAAGCCGAGCGGCGTGCACAAGCGCTGGAGATGCAGCTCAAGGCTCTCGACGCCAAGAAGACCGAACGTGGCATGGTGGTCACCATCGGCGATGTGCTGTTCGATACCGACCAGGCGCAGATCAAGAGCGGCGGCCTGCGCAGCATGGACAAGCTGGTGGACTTCTTGAAGGCCTACCCCGAACGCAAGGCCTTGATCGAAGGCTTCACCGACAGCGTGGGCGACGACGGATACAACCGGGCCTTGTCCAACCGGCGCGCCGACGCCGTGCGCGCCGCGCTGGTGGGCATGGGCGTGTCGGGCGAGCGGCTCACGACCCGCGGCCTGGGCGAGGCCTACCCGGTGGCTGGCAACGACAGCACCGGTGGCCGGCAGCTGAACCGTCGCGTCGAGATCGTGCTGTCCGAAGACGGCGGCGTCATCGCACCGCGCTGATGGACTCGGGGCGGGCCTCGGGTCTTGCCTTTGGCTCTTCCCGAACCTGAGCCGCCGTCCCGAGCTGCATCACAAAGCAGCTGGACGGCGGCAATTGTGTCCAGGCCACCGTTTCACCGACCTGCAGCGCCACGGTGCCGGGTGGCAGCTGAGCCGCACCCGCACCGGCATCAGCACCCGCATCAGCATCAGCACCCGCGTCACCACCTTGCAGCAAGACAAATCGCATCGTCCGCGAGCCCCGGCGCAGCGTGATCTCGGCACGCGGCCAGCAGGCCGGCAGGCTGGGACGCAGCGACAGCGTCAGCGCCCCCAGCTGCAAGCCGAAAATCGACTCCACCGCTGCGCGGTGCAGCCATGAGGCCGCGCCGGTGTACCAGCTCCAGCCGCCGCGCCCGGTGTGCGGCGGCATCGAGTAGACGTCACCGGCCACCACGTAGGGCTCGAGCCCGTAGACCGGACCTCGCACCGGATCGTTTGCCCGGTGCGCCGGGCTCAGGTAGGTGAACCAGGTGTAGGGCAAGTCGCTGCGCGGCGCGTGGCCTGCGGTCTGCAACTGCGCCTGCGCCATCAGCGCCCACACACCGCCGTGGGTGTACTGGCCGCCGTTCTCGCGCACGCCCGGCGGGTAGGCCTGGATGTAGCCGGCACTCGGCTGTGCATGCTGCAGCGGCGGGTGCAGCAGGCGCAGAAGCCCCATCTCGGTGTCCACGAGCCGCTCGCGCGCCGATTGCATGGCCTGCTGCTGGCGCTGGACCGGCGCCACGCCGGACAGCACCGCCCAGGCCTGCGCGAGAAGGTCGATCTTCGCTTCGGCGTTGCGGTGCGTGCCCAGCGGCGAACCATCGTCAAAGAAGGCGCGTGTGTACCAGCGGCCGTCCCAGGCCGGGCCCTGCAACGCGTCCTGCCAGCCTTGTGCCGCCACCAGCCAGCGCTTCGCACGGGCCGTGTCACCCCGGGCGTTTGCAACGGGCGCCATGCCAGCAACCAGCGGGCACAAGAACCAGGCCAACCAGACACTTTCACCGCGGCCCTCGATGCCGACGCGGTTCATGCCGTCGTTCCAGTCACCGCTGCCCATCAGCGGCAGGCCGTGCACACCTGTGCGCAGGCTGCGGTCCAGCGTGCGCGCGGCATGTTCGTAGACGCTGCCGGTTTGTGTGCTGACGGCCGGTGTGTCGTACAGGTCTTCGGCGCCTTCGGGTATGGGCGGGCTCTCCAGAAAGGGAACGTCCTCTTCCAGCACCGACTGGTCGCCCGTGGCCTCCAGGTAGTGCAGCAGCGCGTGCGGCAGCCACAGCAGGTCGTCGCTGAAGTGCGTGCGCACGCCGGCACCACCGGGTTCGTGCCACCAGTGCTGCACATCGCCTTGTACAAACTGACGCGAAGCGCAGCGCACGATCTGCTCTCGCAACATTCCAGGCGCAGCCCAGGTCAGGCCCAGTGTGTCCTGCAGCTGGTCACGAAAGCCCGTCGCGCCACCGGCCTGGTAGAAGGCGGCCTTGGCCCACAGTCGGCAGCTCACGGCCTGGTACAGCAGCCAGCGGTTGACCAGGGCATCGAACAGCGGGTCGGGCGTCTGAACTGTGCAGGCACCCAGCAGTTCGTCCCAGTAGGCGCGCACTTCGCCCAGCCGCTGCGCCGCGGGCACCACGGCCGCACGTGCGGCGTCCAGCCGCGCTTCATCGGCCGTGCTGCTGTAGCCCAGCAAGAACACCTGCTCGACGGTCTGGCCGGGCGCCAGATCAAAGTCCATGGCCAACGCAGCACAGGGGTCCAGGCCGCTGCCCTGCACCTGGCCCAGGTGGTCGGGCAACACGGGCTGGCCGCGGGCGTCAAAGAACTCGCGGCGGTCGCAGGTCCAGTCTTCCATGGTGTCGTTCGACCCAGCCACGGCCAGCCAGGCCGTGCCACCGCCCATGCCACCCGCAGCTTCGCGCTGTGTGCACAGCAAAGCCGTCAGCTTGCCGGCCGGCAGGCGCTGGCGGTGCAAGGCGCTGTGCACCGTGTGGCGCTCGGCGCGGCGCTCGCCCATCGTCCACTCGGCCATGGCCACACCACGCAGGGCCATCGGGCGGCTGCCGCAGTTGTACAAGCGCAGACGCAGCTGCTTGACGCGACTGTGCAGGTCCACGCACCACAGCAGTTCGACCTCCACGTCGCCGCGCCGATGGCTGATGCGCGTGAAGCCGGGGCCGTGCCCGATGCTGTAGTCCACACCGCGTGCGCCATGGGCCGACGGCGTGGCGCTCCAGGCCTGCAGCGTGCGCCTGTCTTGCAGCAGCAGCCATTCAGAAGGTGGGTCGGCCACCGGGTCGTTGCTCCAGGCGGTGATCTGGTGCAGGCGACTGTTGCCGGCCCAGGTGTTGCCGCCACCGGCCTCGGTCACCAGACTGCCGAAGCCCGGGTTGGCCAGCACATTGATCCAGGGCCGTGGCGGCCGCTGCGTGGCACCGGCGATGAAGCTGAAGTCGCCACCGCCGGGTGCAAAAGTGCCCGTCGATGGCCTGGTGATTTGTGGTGTTGAGGACAGCGCCGTGGTGGACCGGCCGGCGCGTTGTTCCCGTGCCTCATCATGGCCTTCGACCCAGTCCTGCACGTGGTGCTGCAGCGCGCGACCATCGGCCCCCAGGCGCACGCGCGCCAGGGCCTGCAGCGTGTGCAACTCGGCAGCGGACAGCTCGTCGGCACGCAGCAGGTGAAAGCCGATCGCCGACACGCCGGTCTCTGCCAGGTGGCGGTCACGCAGCGCGCCGATCTCTCGGTGCAGCGCCATCTCGTAGGAAGCCGGCTCGGCGTTGACCACGACCAGATCACATGCGATGCCGCCCCAGACCCACAGCCGCAGGGCTTGCGCCAACGTGCGCAGCAAGCCCATGCCGTGCAGCGCACCGGCCGACACCAGCAGCAGCGGCCTGTCGCCCGAGATGCCCAGCCGCCACAGCAGACGGCGGTCGCTGGGCGGGCCGGACTCTGGCGCATGGGGCGCAGCGCCCGGCGGGCCGGGTGCGGCCCGTGTCAGGCCCAGCACCAGTGCCGTGGTCACCATCTGCACGGCTGCAAAATTTTCAGCGCTGATGCGCAAGGCGCGCAGCCGAATGCCGGCCAGCGTGGCCGACATCAGCGATGCCCGTTGCACATGGCTGGGCTGGCGGTGTTTGTCCACCAGTGCACGCAGCGTCAGCGCGTCGCTGCTGGCTGCGGTGGCAAACGTCAGCTGTGCCTTGCCCTGCGGCTGGATGCGCACGCGCACCGACAGCACACAGACAGGATCCAGGCCCGTGTCCAGCGTCAATGCTTCATCGCTTGCAGGCAGCCCATGCAACTCGGCCTGCGGTTCGCTCACGGCTCGGTTGCGACCGAGCCAGCGCGCGCGGTCGGTCTGGCCTTGCAGGTTCAGCACGGTGGCATCCTGCGCGTCGTAATGGGTGAGGAAGTGCGCCATGTGCAGGCCACTTTCGGTGGCCAGGCGCGGCCGCCGTTCAAACACCAGGGCCTGCTGCGCGGACTGCCATTGCGCCTGCACAAAAAGGCCGCCAAAGGCCGGGTGTGCCTCATCGGCCGCGGGTGGGGCCAGGGTGACCTCAAAGGCCGAGATGAGTTCGATCTCGATCACACGCGAGCTGCTGTTGCACAGCTCGATCTGGCGGAACTCGATGTCGTCTTCAGGGCTCACCCAGGCCGTGATGTGGGCCTGCAGATCCAGCCAGGCAGCATCAAAACAAACCCGGTCGGCATGGAACACGCTGCGGTAGTGCGCGGCCACGTCGGGCGCCGGGTGCTGCGTGATGGACACCAGCGGTGCCTCGGCACTGCGGCGCAGGTAGAAAAAGCTGCCGCAGGCGTCGCGCAGCGCGTCATCGCGCAGGCGGGTGATGCCGGTGCCCGCCAGCCGGCTGCTGCCGGCGCCATTGGCGCGCAAGGTGACGTGGTAGTGGCCGTTGGACAGCAACTGTGTCGGTTCCACGGCCTGCTGGCCCGGCAGCACATCGCGCAGCAGCGCCGGTGTGCGTTTGAGCAGCGCCTGCTGGCGCGGGCCCGGCGGTGGATCGGCCAGGCGCGACACCTCGCGTGGCGCGCGTTCGTGCAGCAGCGAAGCCACCGCCTGCACATGCGCGCTGGCCATGCCCCAGCGCTGCGCTTGGCCGCCCATGAGCACATTGGCCAGCGCCACCAGCGTCATGCCCTGGTGGTGGGCCATGAAGGTGTTGACGGGGGTGCTGCGCCCGCCTGCCGTCTGCAGCGCGGGTGTGAAGTCCAGCGCTTCGATGAAGCCCAGGCTGCCGCGTGCGCCTTGCGCCTGCAGGGCTGCCAGGTTGAGCGTGGCACGGTGCGGTCGCAACAGCGCGGCCAGTGCGCTGGCGTACGGCGCCACGACCAGGTCGTCGGGCGGTGTTCGGCGCAGCGCCAGGCGCGGCACACCCTGCGGTGCGTACTGGTAGGCCAGCGTGTGGTCGCAGCCTGCGTAGGCCGATTCCGAGATGCCCCAGGGCACCTGGTGCAGGCGGGCAAAGGCCACTTGCTCAAGCAGAGCGGCGTGGCTGGCGCCATGCAGCACGCTGCCCGGCGGCTCGTCCAGCACCAGCGTGGGCATCAGGTACTCGAACATCGAGCCTGACCAGCTGCGCAGGCCCGCCACCGTGCCCACGGCATAAAACGGTCGGCCCAGCGCGGCCCAGTGGCGCACCGGCACGTCGCCCTTGGCGATGGCCAGCAGACTGGTCAGCCGCGACTCCGATGCCAGCAGGTCGTAAAAGCCTGCGTCCAGCTGCTGCTCGGCGACACGGAAACCGATGTGCAGGAGATGGCGTTTGCGGTGGTACAGAAAGCCGAACTCGGCCTGCCAGGCCAGCTGCTCGCAGCGGTGCGCCAGGGCCAGCAAGCGTGCCTGGTCGGTAGGCGCCTGCGGTTCCCCAGCCAGCTCGGTGCAGGCACTGGCCAGCGTCAGCACGTGACCACTGAAGTTGCCACTGTCCACGGTGGACACATAACGCGGCAGCAGCGGCGCCAGGGTTTGTGTGTCGTACCAGTTCAGCAGGTGGCCGCGGTGGCGTTCGAGCTGATCCACGCTGGCCAGCGTGGCTTCAAGCCTGGCCAGCAGCTCGCCCATGCTGACCCAGCCGAAGCGGTGTGCGCAGGCCACGCTCAGCAGGTACAGGCCGATGTTGGTAGGCGATGTGCGGTGGGCCAGCATCTCATGCGGCGTCATCTGCAGGTTGTCGGGCGGCAGGTGGTGGTCGTCGGCGCTGATGCAGCGTTCGAAGTAACGCCAGGTGTCGCGCGCCACGCCTTGCAAGTAGGCCTCGTCCAGCGTCGGCAATGGTTGTCTGCCACGTGCCGGCAGCACTCGACTGACCCACCAAACCCACAGCGGCGCCAGCCCCCACAGCAGGCACAGGCCGGTGGCCAGGGCCATGTGCGGCGAGCCGGCCACGGCCAGCAGCAGCCACAAGGCCGCCGCGGTCATCGGTGTGACACGGTGCTGGCGCCACAGGCCGACGAGGTCGGTTGACGCGTGGGCCTGCACGGCAGCAGCGGTGGTCCATTGCAGCAGCAGGCGGCGGCTGACAAACGACCGCCACAGGGCCCGTGCGATGGCATCACCCGATGACATCGCCTGTTGCAGCAGCAGCGCCAGGTGCCAGACACCGCTGAGCAGCGCGCGCAGCAGATCGGCCCCGGCGTGGGCGTAGAAGTGGCGCTGCGCAATGTCGTCGCGGCTGGGCGCAAAACCCGCCACCGCACCCATCAGTGGCCCGGCGGCAAAGGCCGCCAGCACCAGCCACAACACGGGCCACGGCGAGCCGAGGGCACCGGTCAGCGCCAGCACCAGCGCGGCCAGCGACAGCGGTGCCACCAGCGAGCGGCGCAGGTTGTCCAGCATCTTCCAGCGGTGCACGCCGCGCAGGGCAAAGCGACGGGGCTGAAGCAGCAGCGGCAGCAGCTGCCAGTCGCCACGGGTCCAGCGGTGCTGTCGCGCTGCTGCCACGTCGGCGTGGAAGGGTGCGTCTTCGATCAGCGTGATGTCAGTGACCGCAGCGCAGCGCGCCAGCGACCCTTCCAGCAGGTCGTGGCTCAGCACCTGCCCCTGCGGCAGCCGACCGACCAGCACCGCATGCAGCGCGGCCACGTTCAACAAGCCCTTGCCGCTGAAGCTGCCTTCGGCAAAGACGTCCTGGTAAACCTCGGACGTGGCGGCGCTGTAGGGGTCGATGCCACATTGGCCGGCAAACAGTGTGTGAAAGCGTGTGCCCTGACCCAGCTGCGGCAGCGGTGTGGCTACACGCGGCTGCAGGATGCCGTAACCGGCCACCACGCGCCGCAACTGCGTATCCACATGCGGTGTGTTGTAAGGGTGCGCAGCCACGCCCACCAGCTCACGCAGGCGGCCGGGCGGGAGCTGGGTGTCGGCGTCCAGCGTCAGGATGTAGGGCGTGAAGGCGGCAATCCGCGAAGCCGCGCCCAGGTCCATGAAAGCCGCTGTGTCGCCCGTTGCCAAGGCTGTGACCAACTGTTCGAGCTTGCCGCGTTTGCGCTCCCAACCTATCCAGGCCTGTTCGCTTGGGCTGAACTGGCGCGCGCGGTGCAGAAGGATGAACCTTGGGGTTTCTTCACCCGAGGCGATGGCGTGGTCCACGCACAGCGCCGGGTGTTGTGCACTCAGCAGCTGCAACTGCAGCAGCATGTCGGCCAGCTGCGGCGCGTCGCTGGCCAGGTGCTCGGTGGCGGCATCGGGCCAATCGGTGAGCAGCGCAAACTGCGCGTGTTCTTCGGGGTTGGCCAGTTGATGCAGGCGCAGGCGGTGCAGCAACGCGGCATTGGCTGCAGGGTCACCCAGGAAGGTCGGCACCACCACCAGCACCCGATGTTCGGGCGGTATGCCAGCGGCCAGGGCCAGGCGCGGCAGGTGCTGCGGCCGCGCCGATTCGCTGATGACGCGGTTGACCAGCGCCACCACGGCCTCGGACGCAGGCCCCAACAGCACAAGCGCCGCGGCCGCACCCAGCAGCGACAGAGCCGGCGACACGCCTTGCAGCATCCACATCACCAGTGCCAGCGTGGGCAGCAGGATGGCGCCCAGATACAGCGGCAGCGCCAGGCGCGGTGGAGCCCAGGCCCAGGCTTGCCACAACCTGTCGCGCAGGCCCAGTGCCTGCGCCAGCCGCGGCCGCCCGTGGCCGCGCAGCCAGTGGCGTGCGGTGCCTGCCAGCGGGTGCGGCGGCTGCAAGGGGTCTGGACCCGCGCCGTGCATCAGATCCAGCACAGCCCGTGCCACCACCAGTTCGCTGTTGCCGCTGCGGCGCGCCAGTCTTTCGATGCCATGCAGCGTCTGGTCGCGCGTGGCGGTGTCTTCGGCGGCAAACAGCGGCGCCCCCAGCATCAGTTGCATCAGGGCGCTGGTGCGGGCCACGATGTCGGTCCAGTCGCCGTCGCCGATGGCGCGCAGCGAGGTCACCGCGTTGCTGACGCTCAGATTGTCAGCGGTCTGGTCGACGCCCTGTTGCGCCAGCACGGCCGCGACATCGGGCAGCGCACGCCGCAGCCAGGCCAGCACGGCTGGCGTGGCACGCGCACCGGGTTTGGCCACGCGGTCCTGCAGGCGCTGCGACATCTGGGCCAGGAACACCGGCGCCACACCGCGGGATGCCAGCAGGCTGCGCAACTCGTCCAGCTGGTCCACGCTGAAGTTTTCGATGCGGTCGCAGCACAGGTTGGCCAGTTCGCGCGCGGCCTTGTCCGCGGCCAGCCGCTCAGCCAGGCGGCGCAGGTTTTCTACCAGCAGCACCCGCAAGGTGGTGGGCAGGGCCCACATCTCGGCCAGGCTCAGCTCGCGGGTGTCCTGGTAAGCGGCGAGAAACTGCACCAGCAGCTCTTCGTCGAAGGCGCTGTCGGTGTGGGCGACATAGGCCCAGGCCACGCCATACACCCGCGGCAGCCCGGCCAGCGGCGGGCCCAGCAGCACGGGCAGTGCGCGGTAGTAGCTGCGCGGCAGGCCCTCATGCACGGCCTTGAGCTGTGCTTCGATGAGGTGAAAGTTGTCCAGCAGCCACTCGGCTGCCGGGCTGATGTCGTAACCCGTGGCTGCCTGCGCACCGATGTAGCTGTGCGCGCGGCGCAACATTTGGATATTGCCGCGCAGGCGCGGGAAGAAGGCCGCCTCGCGCGCCTGCGGACGCGCCGCATCGTGCGTGATGCCCAGGCTGCGGCCGTGTTGCGCAAAACGTTCGGGGCCGAAGATCTCGCTGCGTATCGGCGGCAACACGGGCCCGGTGTTGCCGGACAACATTTCGACCAGCGCCGCACGTGCCTCTGGCACCAGGCGCCGCAAGGGCGACAGCTTCATGACACCTACAGAATCAAGAGCATGCCGCTGCCCAGCACCACCACGACCACCGCCAGCGTGCTGACAAAACGTGGCGCGACAAAGCCGTGCACGGCCTGCGCTGCACCTTGCAAGTTGCCCAGCCGGCGGCTGCCTGCCCGACACTGCTGGAGGTGTTCACCCAGTTCGACCAGTTCCATGGGCGTGGTGTCGGTGCTGCGACCGAAGGAAGAAGTGGTCCACTGCGGCCCCTGGTCCGCTCGGGCGTCCATGCTCAGGCCCCGTGTCAACGCGTGCCGGAGACTTCGATCTCCACGCGACGGTCGGGTTGCAGGCAGGCGACCAGCGCGGTGTTGGCGGCCCTGCCCTTGCAGTCTTCGGTCTTGGTGGCCGGCGTGCCTTCGCCTTTGCCCAAAGCCGTGATCTTGGCCGGGTCCAACCCGCTGCGCACCAGGTAATCCTTCACCGCTTCGGCGCGTTGCTGCGACAGCGTCTGGTTGTAGCTGTCGGTGCCCAGGCGGTCGGTGTGGCCTTCGACCATGATGTTGCTGTAGTTGGTGCCGGCCAGTTCAGCGGCAAAGCTGTCCAGCGCGGTCATGCCTTCGGGGCGCACAGTGGAACGGTCGAAGCCGAACATCGATTCAGCCGAATAGCTGACGCGGCGCAGCGGCACGACCACCGGGGCAGGGGCGGGGGCAGGCACGAGCACCACCACCGCGGGCGGCGAGGCTTGCACGACCATCACCGGCTCGGGCATGGGCGCCGGCGGGGGCGTGGGCGCGACGTAGGCCGATCGCGGTGCGGCTGCCGGTGCACGGCCAAACGGGAACACCAGGCTCACCGAGTACAGATTCACGCGGCCCGTGCCGCCCACCGCGTCGTTGATGCGGTAGCGTTCGGCCTCGCCACGCATGATGAAGCCCTCGCTGAAGGCGTACTGCACGCCCAGGCCCACCTTGGGGTTGGCACCACGCTCGCTGGGGTTGGGGTTGGTCACCACCAGGGCCCCGGTGCCGGCGAAGTTGGCACGGGTGCGTGCATAGGTGACACCGGCGCGGCCCAGTACCGAGAACTTCTCGGTCACCGGCAGCGTGCCCACCACATCCAGGTTGACACCCTGGTTTCGCACCTGCGCACTCAGCGTGCCCGCCGGCGTGCTGGTGTTGTCGAAGCGCTGCTTGCCCAGGTTGAAATAGCCCAGCTCCATGCCGAAGTAGCGGTTGAATTGACGGCCCACGAACATGCGATAGCCCACGTCCTTGGGGTCACGCGAGAGGCTGTAGTTGGTGAAGACGCCGGGCGCGGTGACGGCATTGGTGACGCGTTGTTCATCCAGGTGACCGCGGGCGTGACCGCCGCTGATGCCGAAGTAATTGTAGCTGTCGCTTTGCGCCAGCGCGGCGCCGGTCGACATCGTGGCCAGTACAGCCACGCCGATCACGTGCAGTGCAGGTGAAGTGCGCGTAGGCGCTCCGGCTTGAAGATGGTGGATGCGATTCATGACCAGGCTTTCTTGAGTTGCAGGGTTCGGCGACAGAGCAGTGCACGGCGTGCAGGCTGTCATCAAGACTCGTTTGTAGAACTCGCCCGCCGATGCGTCTGTTCGCTGGCCAACTGTTGCGCTGCCGCACAGAGACGCTGATGGTGTGGTGGCGCACAGATCAATGAGGGCTTTGCTCGCAGACTGCTCTGCCATGAATACCACCCGCGCCTGTCCGACGGTCCGAACCCTGCAGCCGCTGTGGGGTCATGGTTCAGGGCTGCGTGGGCTGTGCTTGGCGACGCTGCGGCCGGGCCTTCTGGGCCTTCTCGGCCTTCTCGGCCTTCTCGTCCCACTGGGCCTACCGGGCCCTGCGCTGGCTCAGTCAGCGGCCACCGTTGGCCAAACGGCCAGGGCCACCCAGCTGGCCGATGAAACGGCACGCAACACAATCAGGGACACGGCGCGCGACGAATTTCTGCGCACGCACCGCTGGAACGACCAGCGCGACAACTGGCGCGTGCTGCGCGTGGCACCGCGCAACGTTGACGCGATGTCCATCACCCAGATGCAGACCGAAGTCAGCCTGCTGCGGCAGACCCACCGCTGGGACGGCAGCGCCGGTCAGTGGCTGGCACGTGGCAATCGGCCCGTCCCGCGCTGAGATCCGGCCCGACCGTGAAGGCATGAACGGCTGCGCAGCCCAGGTTCTGACCAGGGATCGGCATCGTCTGTACGGTGTCGTACATACAGCTTGCGCGCGTCGGCCTACAGTAGCTGCAGGAGTGCAGCCAATGCGGCTGCCGCTTCCGACCGTCGTATCGCTCAAAAGCCTTCCATTGACCACCATACCTTCGGCCATTCCGTCGCACACTGGCGACCCGCGACACAACGAGTTGCTTGCGGCGCTGCCCAGCGACGACTGGGAGCGTTGGCAACCGCTGCTGGAACGTGTGGCCATGCCCCTGGGGCAGGTGCTCTACGAATCGGGGCGCACCCTGGGTCATGTGTACTTTCCCATCAACAGCATCGTGTCGCTGCTGTACGTGATGGAAAACGGCGGTTCGGCCGAAATCGCCGTGGTAGGCCGTGAAGGCGTGGTCGGCATTTCGCTGTTCATGGGCGGCGAATCCACGCCCAGCCGCGCCGTGGTGCAAAGTGCAGGCGAAGGCTACCGCCTGAGCGCGTCGGTGATGAAGGGCGAGTTCAACAGCTCGCATCCCGTGATGCACCTCATGCTGCGCTACACGCAGGCGTTGATCACGCAGATGGCACAGACCGCGGTGTGCAACCGCCACCACTCGCTGGACCAGCAGCTGTGCCGCTGGCTGCTGCTCAGCCTGGACCGACTGGACGGTGACGACCTGGTCATGACACAGGAACTCATCGCCAACATGCTGGGCGTCCGCCGCGAGGGCGTGACCGAGGCCGCGCTCAAGCTGCAAAAGGCAAGCCTCATCAGCTACAGCCGCGGCCGAATCTCGGTGCTGGACCGGCCGGGCTTGGAAAAGCGCACCTGCGAATGTTATGCGGTGGTGAAGCGCGAATACGACCGCCTGCTTCCCAGCCGGCGCGCCACTTGAACTAAGGGGAAGAGCGTGCGAGGTTTGTACGCCAGAACGCAGTCTCCCGCCTGGATCGCGGACGAACGCGGCCACACCGTGCCCCCCTTCGACGAGCCTGTTCCGGAGTCAGGTTTGCAGCCCGCGCAGAACCACCTGATCGAATTGTTGCCCAAGAAGGACGGCGCTCGACTGCTGGCGCAGTGCGAGCCCGTGCAACTGGTGCTGGGCCAGGTGCTGTATGAGCAGGGTGAAGCGCTGAAACACGCTTATTTTCCGGTCGACAGCTTCATCTCTTTGTTGACACGCATTGACGACCACCCGAGCTTGGAGGTGGGCATGGTCGGTCGCGAAGGGCTGTTTGGTGCTGCCGTGGCGCTGGGCGTGCCCGCCGCGCCTTTGCAGGCGCTGGTGCAAGGCTCGGGTTCGGCCTGGCGCATCAGCACGGCGGCGCTGCAATCACAACTGGACCTGAGCGCGCCCTTGCGCCGACTGCTTTTGCGCTACATCTACGTGGTGACGGAGCAGATGGCGTCTTCGGCCGCCTGCCTTCGTTTCCACCTCATCGGGCCGCGACTGGCACGCTGGCTGCTGATGAGCGAAGACCGCGCGCATGCGCAGCAGTTTCATGTCACCCACGAGTTTCTGGCCAGCATGCTGGGTGTGCGCCGCGTCGGCGTCACCGTGGCCGCCAGCCAACTGCAGCGGCAGGGCCTCATCCGCTACCACCGGGGCGAGGTGCGGGTGGAAGACCGCGCAGGCCTCGAGGCCGCAGCCTGCAGTTGTTACCAGCGGCAACGCCGGGCCTATACAGAGAAGTTGTCCTGATCCAACGGGCGCTGAATGCGTACGTTGCCGCACGGTGGACCTGGGCGCGGGTCGTTATTCTGGCCAGTCTGCGTTCCTTGCCCACCCTGTTGCCGGTCGACCGGTGTCCGGTGCCAGGACGCTCATGGGAGTACTGGCTGTGAAGGGATACCCGACCATGAACAACACTTCGCTGCAAGGCAAGCAGAGCCCGGCACCGCTGGACGACTGTACGGCGCTGCTGGGTGCGGTTCAGGCCCGGCTGCGCAGCGGCGCCGGTCGGGCCGACGATGCCGGTCACGATGCGGGCTGGCTGCGCCAGCAGGTGTTGGAGTGCGCAGATGCCCTGGGGCAACTGCAGATGATGCTGACCCTTTCAGGTGCTCAGTCCGATGTGGCCGATCAAGGCTCGAGCCCCGCTGAGGTGCCGGCCCTGCAAGAGGCGCAGCAAGAGATCGGCGACCGCGCCGGCTTGCGCGTCGCGCTGGCGCTGGCACAGGCGGCGCTGAACATCGCCCGTATCGAACTGGCCGATACCCAGGCCGAGGAAGAGCAGGCACGCCACCTGGCACTGCACGACGGCCTGACCGCACTGCCCAACCGCAGGCACTTTCGCCAACGGCTGGACCATGACCTGGCGGTGCCCCTGCCTGCGGGAGCAATCCCGGTGCTCGCAGTGCTCTACCTGGACCTGGATGGCCTGAAGGCCATCAACGACAAGCACGGTCACGCCGCCGGCGATGAACTGCTGCGCATCGTGGCAGCGCGTCTGGCGCGCTCAATCCGCGCCAGAGACATGGTGTGCCGCCTGGGTGGCGATGAATTTGCCTGCCTGCTGAGCAATGAAATCAGCCGTGAACAGCTCAGTCACCTGGCCTGCAAACTGTTTGACGCTGTCTCGGCACCCCTGAAGATCGGCGCGCTCGAATTGACCGTACGACCCAGCATCGGCGTGGCCCTGTGCCCGGGCGATGGTGTCACCACCGATGACCTGCTGCGTCGCGCCGATGCCGCCATGTACCGGGCCAAGCGTCTGCAGATGGGGTACGCCTTCTTCGACGCGAGCAGTGACGCCTAGCGGGTTCGGCCGCCCAAGGCCTGCAGAAGCAGGCCGCTGCCCGGCGCCCGGGCCTCCGGGCCTCATTCGGCCCGGGGGTCAGAACGGCGCGGCGGCCGCTTGAAGATCAGCGGTGCGAACGCGACCGGCTGACCATGCCCACCAGGACCATCAGCGCAGCGCCCGTGGCTGCTGCAATCAGCATGGCCTTCACCGGGTCGCCCTTGATGTAGCCGATGGTGTTGTCCTTGGCGTGCAGCGCCGATTCACGCAGCTGATGGGTGCCCTGGCGCACGGCATCCACACCGCGCTGGCCGAGGTGCACGGCGTCGTCTTGCAGGTTGTGCGCGGTGCTGGCCAGGCCATCGATGGCGCGGCTGGCCGCCGTTTGCGTGGACTGCAGGGCCTTGTCAGCCGTCTGCGCAGCGCGGTCGACCGCCGAGGACGGGTTGTTCTGGATGGTGGTCATGGTGTTTCCTTTGCAGTGAAAAAAATGGGGTGGGACAGGGGTGAGCGGGTCAACCGGGCGGTGCCCGATCAACCTTTTCGCAGGATGCCGAACAGGAAGCTGACGACGGCCATGATCAGGAACACAACGAACAACACCTTGGCAATGCCGACAGCACCCGCAGCAATGCCGCCGAAGCCGAACACGGCCGCAATGAGTGCGATGACAAGAAAGACGACGGCGTAGTGCAGCATGGGGTTCTCCAGTTGGTGCGATGGCGGCACGGGCTACTCATCCAAGTCTGCAGTGTGCGGCGCGGGCCCGGCGCGGTGAATCGGAACAGGCGCTGCGCGTGCGTAGGACGAAGCCGACAGGACCCCACACACGGGCTTGACGACCATCGCGCCCACGTCGAACCGCCTTCGGTTCAGCGAAGCCTGCAACCGGCAAAACGAACACTCTGGGCAGCAATGGAAGCGCAAACTGCGGCGACCTGAGGTGCTGCGCGCTGAACAACGGGCTCATCCGCTGATGGGCCCTTCAGCGGCAGTCCGGCTTCACTGCTTGAGCGTGAGCTCGTGCTTGACGCTGCGCACGCCTTCTGCGGCGCGGGTGATGCTGAGTGCCTGATCGATCTGGGCCTGCGTGTCGACCACGCCCGACAGGCGCACCTCGCCTTGCACAGTTTCGACCGACACGTCGAAGGACTTGACGGTGTCGTCGGCCATGAGTGCCGACTTGACACGGCTAGTGACTACCGTGTCGTCGACGGCAGTGCCCACGGTGGTGCTCGCTGCAGGCGGGTCGGCCGGCATGACGGCGGTGGTTTCGGTCTTGCTGCAGGCCGCGAGGCCCAGCGTGAAGGCCAGGCTCAGGGCCAGCGGCAACGCCATTCGGGCGTGAATCAGGGCAGTCGACGACGTGGATCGGGTGCTGTTCATGGTTTGTCCAAATCAATGAAAGGGTGGGGCAATGCCCGTACTGTCCGCGTACGGCAGCCGGCCTGTCCGTGCGCTGACGAACGCTCGGCACAAAAGTTCTGGGCGAAGACGGGCATCTATCGAATGAACCTGCCTGCTGGGCTGCCTGGCTCGCGGGCAGGCGGCGTCGCGCGTTGTGCCGGTCTTCCAGCGACCCGCCATCGCCCCACGGCCTTCAGTGTTCGGTGGCGCACAGATGAGGCAGGCGAACGGCGCTACAACGCATTACTGCAACAGCGCGGGGGAAGCTTTCCATGCACCTGGTGCACTGTCTGGGCGTTTCAAGCCATGGGGTCACAGTCGCATGAGCCTGGGGACGGGCCTGGGCTGGTGGCTGCTGCCGCTGGTACTGGTTCTGGCCTACGCCCTGCTGGTGCTGGTGGGCCACTGGCGTTGGCAAGGCGCCACGCGCTCGCTTCAGGCACGCCTGGACGCGCTCGGCAGGGTGCCTGCCCCACCCCACCAACTGTCTGCCGTGGTGCACCTGGTCCAGATCGAAGGCCTGCCGCAACCCGTGCAGCGCTACCTGCGCCTGGTGCTGCGCGAGGGCCAGCCTGTGCCTCACGGTGCGCGCCTGCGCCAGGAAGGCACTTTCAACATGAAGGCCGATGGCGATGGCTGGAAGCCCTTCAGCGCGGTGCAGCAGGTGCTGCTGCAGCAGCCGGCCTTCGTCTGGGACGCCCGCATTGCGCTGGCGCCTGGGCTGGACGTTCATGTGCACGACGCCTATGTCGGCGGCCAGGGACTGCTGCATGCGGCCGTGCTGGGCGCCGTGCCGATGGCCCAGCTCAGCGGCGGTGGAGAACTGGCGCAGGGAGAGCTCATGCGATGGCTCGCCGAAGCCCCCTGGTACCCCACCGCCTTGCTGCCCAGCCAGGGTGTGCAATGGGCGGCCGTTGACAAACACAGCGCCGATGCCACGCTCTCGGATGGCGACGTCAAAGTCTCGCTGCGCTTTCACTTTGGCAGCGATGGCCTGGTGGACACCGTCACCGCCGTGGCCCGCGGCCGCCTGGTGGGCGGCATCAGCCAACCCACGCCCTGGCAGGGGCGCTTCTGGAACTACGCGCTGCGCCACGATCTTCGCGTGCCACTGCAGGGCGAAGTGGCCTGGCTGTTGCCGGGCGGCGCCAGCCCCTACTGGCGCGGGCGCGTCTCGTCCATCGACTTCGAAAGCATGGCCTCGGCGGCAGCGCCGGCCACCCGTTCACCCGGCCTCAGTCACCCACCCCAGCCAGCGAAAGCCGCACCATGAAAGACAACGTCCGCCCTTCGCCGCCCACTGGGGCGCCGCACCTGGCCCACGACAGCATGGGTGACATCGAGATCCCGCCCGGCGCACGTTGGGGCGCGCAGACCGCCCGCAGCCTGCACTTTTTTGCCATCGGCGAGCAGCTGATGCCCATCGAGCTGATCCGCGCCATCGCCCACATCAAATGGGGCGCGGCCCATGCCAACTGCGAACTGGGCTTGTTGGACGCACGCCAGGCCAGTGCCATTGCCGACGCGGCGCAGCGTGTGGCCGAGGGTGAGTTCGACGAACAGTTTCCGCTGTCGGTGTGGCAGACGGGTTCGGGCACGCACAGCCACATGAACGTCAACGAGGTCATCGCCGATATCGCCACCCAGGACTTGCAGCGCGGTGTCAATGGCGTGGAGGGTGTGCACCGCGCACGTGGCGTGGACGCACACGACGACGTCAACATGGGCCAGTCGTCCAACGACGTGTTTCCCAGTGCCATGCACATTGCGGTGGCGCTGCAGTTCAAGTCGCGGTTGATGCCGGCGCTGCAGGGCCTGCGTTCGGCGCTGACGGCGCAGTCGCTGCTGCTGGCGGCGCAGATCAAGCTGGGCCGCACACATTTGCAAGATGCCACACCCGTGACACTGGGGCAGGAGTTTGGCGGCTACGACGCGCAGCTGGGCCTGTGCCAGGACACGCTGCGCCACGCCATGCGCGCCGTGCACTCGCTGGCCCTGGGTGGCACGGCGGTCGGCACGGGAATGAACACGCACCCGCAGTTTGGCGCGCGTGTGGCCGGCCACCTGTCGCAACGGTTGCAGTTGCCGCTGGTGCAGGCGTCCAACCTGTTTGCCGCCATGGCTGGTCACGAAGCGCTGGTGGCCTTTCATGGCGCGCTGCGCATGCTGGCCATTGCGCTGACCAAGATCGCCTGCGACATCCGGCTGCTGGGCAGCGGCCCGCGTGCCGGCCTGGGTGAACTGCATCTGCCGGCCAACGAACCGGGCAGTTCGATCATGCCGGGCAAGGTCAACCCGAGCCAGGTGGAAGCGCTGACCATGGTCTGCGCCCAGGTGATGGGCCACGACGCGGCCATCGGCTTTGCCGCCAGCCAGGGCCAGCTGGAGCTGAACGTCTACAAGCCGCTGATCGTGCTGGACACGCTGGACAGCGTGCGCCTGCTGTCCGACGCCATGAACAGCTTCACCTGGCACTGCGTGAACGGTCTGAAGCCCAACACGCAGCGCCTGCAATCGCTGGTGCAGGGTGGCTTGATGCTGGGCACTGCGCTGGCGCCATACATCGGGTACGCCGCTGCCGCGCAGGTGGCACAACGCGCCGAGCTCAACGGCAGCTCGCTGCGCGAAGCTGCGCTGGACATGGGCGCAGCAACACCCGAACAGTTTGACCTGTGGGTTGACCCGCAGCGCATGCTGGCACCCTAGTAGTCCGTTCCGCCAAACCGATTACATGAAATCGCACCTTCGTCCGCCATGCGTCGTTGCAAATCCGCGCCGTAGCTGCAGCTACGGCTGTGGTTTGCGCCTAGCCTGACGAACGAATGCATCAATTTCATCTGTAATCTCATTGGCGGAACGGACTACTGGTGAACACTTTGGTGGCCATTGGTGCGACAACGCACCGACCGCGCGGAGTGCAAGGTGCACGCTCGGGTCTTCGGCGACTTGCCGTGTAGGAGAGAGCCATGAGCCTGGGAACCATCCTTCTGATCGTCTTGGTATTGCTGGTGATCGGCGCCATCCCATCCTGGCCCCACAGCCGCAGCTGGGGCTACGCACCCAGCGGCTTGCTGGGCGTGGTGCTGGTGGTCGTGCTGATCCTGTTCCTGATGGGTCGGCTCTGATGTGACACTTCTGCAGCAGCGGTGGGCCGCAGCATCGGGAGGCGCCGCCCGCACTCCTGGCCTGGGGGCTTGGGGCTGGGGCTGGCCCTGACGGCGGCGCTGGCCCCGTCAGTTGATGGCGGCGCCGGGCTCCGCCTTGTCCAGCGCCAGGCGGCTGCAGTAGCACAGCAGCGCGTCGATTTCAGTGGACTTGTCGAACACACCGTCGGCCCCAAGCGCCAGGCAGCGCAGGCGGATCGCATCGGTGGCGTAGTTGCTCAGCACCACACGTCGTGTGCCGCCGTCGCCGTCCTGCGCTGCGCGCAAGACGCCCAGGCCCGAACCTTCCTTCAGGAAAAGGTCCACGATCAGCAGGTCCACTGCGTGCGTGGCCAGCCACTGCAGCGCGCTGCTTTCGTCTTCGGCAGTGCCCACCACGCGAACAGGCGCCAGCTCTTCCAGCGTGGCGATGAGGTTCTCGCGAATCACGGGGCTGTCTTCCACGAGGTAGGTCTTGAGCAGGTGCATCGGGCGCATGGGTTGGTTGGGGTCCAGTGTGGACCGGCCCGCAGCGCCACCGCCATCGGCCATCGATGCCGGAGCGTGTAGGACAGAACCCACAGCGGCGCCGCTGCCCCAGATCACCTTCTCCTACTGCGACGTGAACTACCGCTTCCGCAGCCTGGACCACCGCGTCCAGATGACCAGCCCGCCCGGCAGCACGGTCACTGTCAACCGACAGGGCGAGCCACGCGGCTGAGGCTATCAAGACCACTTCATCACTGGCGCCGACCCGGTTGCGCCTCGGCTTGGCACCTCAACGCGGCGCTTCAACCCGGCGGCGGCGCAGGCCTGGTGGCTTGCGCCGCCGTCAGCATGTCGATCTGCCGGTGCTGCAGGTCGATCAATTCCCGCCACTGCGTGTCGCGCAGGCTGTCCATCTTCTGGTGCAGCAGCATGATCTCCAGCTCGGCCTTGAGGTTGACTTCGTAGTCGTGCTCTGCGCTCAGCCGGTCTTTCTGCGCCTGCCGGTTCTGCGACATCAGGATCACCGGCGCCTGGATCGCGGCCAGCATCGACAGCACCAGGTTCAGCAGGATGAACGGATACGGGTCAAAGGTGGCGCCCCGCGCCAGCAGCAGCGCGGCGTTCAAACCGATCCAGCCCAGCAGCGTGGCGCCGAAGAGGCTCACGAAGGTCCATGAACCGCCAAAGGCCGCCACCGCGTCGGCCGCGCGCTGCCCCCGCGTGGGGGTGGCCTGCATCTCTTGCGCCAGATTGCGCGCAATGGGTTGGCGGTGCGCGACGTGGCGGGCCACCTTCTGCGCATGCGGGCCCAGCTGATCGTAGCCCTGGCCCAGCAGCTGGTCGGCAATGTCACGCGCCGCGCGCACGGGCAGCCAGGCTCTCGGCCGTCAGCCGCTGCGCAAGTTGCCGTGCCAGCCGCAGCGATCGCCGGTGCAGCGGTAGCGGCGCACCGGCAGCCACACGCTGAGCAGACGGTCGGGCCAGCGGCGGGCAATGCGTTCAATTCCAAGGCCGCACGCCGGGCACAATTGCGCCCAGCGGCTGGCTCGAGACAAAGATGGGTGTGCAGATGCAGAGTTCATCGTGCGCACTGTGCGCGACGCGTCGTGCGCGGTCTGTACGCTCTCACACACAGGGCCAGCCCCTGCGCACCAGGCAGCGCCCCGGCAGCCAGGAACAGGCAGCCTCAAGCCGTCTGCAGCAGCGCCTTTTCGATGCGCCGACGCGGCACGCGGGTCTTGGGCACCGGCCGGTCCCACCACATGCGCACGTCTTCTTCCAGGCCGATGCCGTGCATGAAGTTGTAGATGCCCTTCTTCAGGCCCAGGCCCAGCGCATCATGGTCCACACCCGTGGGGTCGATGAAGCCGATGTCGTTGCGCGCAAAGTTGCCCGGCGGCAGTGCTTGCAGCGTCACGCCGTAGTCCTGCGGGTGCTGGCCCACGGGTGAATGCACGGTGCAGGTAAACCGGTGCCAGAAGCCGCTGTGGATGCAACCATTGGCAAACAACTGGCGCACCAGTTCCAGCGCGTCCACGGTGTCCTGTTCGGTCTGGGTGGGAAATCCGTACATCAGGTAGGCGTGCACCAGCACACCGGCATCGGCAAAACCCTTGGTGACCCGCGCCACCTGGTCCACCGAGACGCCCTTTTTCATCAGCGTCAGCAGCCGGTCAGACGCCACTTCCAGCCCACCGCTGATGGCGATGCAGCCGCTGTCGGCCAGCTGCCGGCACAGCTCGGGCGTGAAGGTTTTTTCGAAGCGGATGTTGCCCCACCAGCTGATGGCCACCTGGCGGCGTTGCAGTTCGGCCGCCATCGCCTTCAGCGACTTGGGTGGTGCCGCTTCGTCAACCAGGTGAAAGCCGGTCTGGCCGGTTTCTGCCACCACGGCTTCGATGCGGTCGACCAGCGTCGTGGCGGTGGCGGCGTCGTAGCGGCTGATGTAGTCCAGGCTCACGTCGCAGAAGCTGCACTTCTTCCAGTAGCAGCCGTGGGCCACCGTCAGCTTGTTCCAGCGGCCGTCGCTCCACAGGCGGTGCATGGGGTTGAGCATGTCCAGCAGCGACAGGTAACGGTCGATCGGCAGGCCGTCCCAGGTGGGTGTGCCCACGTCATCGAAAGGCAGGTCGGGTTCGGCGAAGTTGATGTACCGCACCGCGCCGTCCACGCGCTGGAAGGTGCGCACCAGGCGCTGCGCCGAACGCCGGCCCTGCAGGTGGTCCAGCAGCGCCAGCAGCGGGCGTTCACCGGCGTCCAGCGTGATGAAGTCGAAGAAGTCGAAGACCTGCGGTTCGGCCAGCTCACGCAGTTCGGTGTTGACGAAGCCGCCGCCCAGTACCGTGGTGATGTGCGGGTGCTCGGCCTTGATGGCCTGGGCGATGCGAAAGGCGCCGTACACCGCGCCCGGGAAAGGCACGCTGAGCAGCACCACGGTGGGCCGGTGTTTGTCGATGGCGGCCAGCGCCAGTTCGTGCAGCAGGTGGTCCACCAGGTTGGGCGCAGCGGCCAGTGCGGCGGCCAACGGCTCGAAGGTGGCCTGGCTGGCAGCCAGGCTCTCGCCGTAGCGCACGAATTCGAAACGCGGGTCGATGGCGTCCTTGATGACGTCGGCAATGTCGTTCAGGTACAGCGTGGCCAGGTGGCGCGCGCGGTCCTGCACGCCCAGCGTGCCAAAGGCCCAGGCCATGGGGTCGGCGCCTGCTTCGCCCTCGAACACGTCCAGCGTGGCAAAACGTGGGCCTTCGGGCAGCCAGGCGCGGCTGCCGATGCGGTGCGCCAGCGTGCTGTCGCCCCCCTGCAAGAACTTGATGGTGGGCGCGATGGTGACCCGGTAGTCGGCAAAACGTGCATCGAAGGCTTTCACACGTGCGCTGCGCTGCTGCGCGGGCGTGGCAACGATCTGTTCGTGCACCCGCTGCAGCCCTTCAGGCGACAGCAGGCGCAGGATGAGCGCCAGGGCCAGGTCGTCCTGCACCGCCGTCACCCCGCGCGAGCGCAGGAAGCCCGTCAGGTAGGCGGTGGAGGGATATGGCGTGTTGAGCTGCGTCATCGGCGGGATGAGCGACAGCACGCGGGGCGCTGGGGTGGACATGGTGTCGGCACATTCTCCCGCAGCCCCGGGCCCCTGTTGCGCCTTCCCGTCCCGGGTGGACAAAACGCCCGGTAAGCGGCCGGCAAACGATCGTCAAACGGGCACCGCCCCTAGGACAGCAGGTGCGGCCGGGGCAAACAAGCGTTAGCGTGCGCAGCGGTCACTTGACCCGCCTGGCGCAACCGCCTTTGCGCCACCAGCGCCCCGACAAATGGGCACCAGCCAACTGCACCGGAGACCGACATGAACCCCGCCATCGACAAACTCATCACCATCGCGCGCGCTGAAGTGGGCACCCGCGAAGGCGCCGTCAACAACACCGGCGCACGCATCGTCGAGTACCAGGGCGCGACCTGGCTGCAGCCCGGTGCCTGGCCCTGGTGCGCGGCTTTCACCGCCTGGATCATGCGCGAGCTTCTTGAAGACGACGAAACACGCGACTTCCTGAAGGCCTATTTCAAACGCCCCAGCCTGAGCTTTGCGCAGGCCGACAAGGTGCGCTGCCGCGATGCCAGCGCTTTCGGCTGGGAGAAGTGGGCGCGTGCCAACGGCATGCAGGTGCTGGACGAGCGCCAGCTGGCGCGGGCCGGCGACTTTGTGATCTTCGATTTTTCGCACATCGGGGTGGTGATCGAAGACCAGCGCTCGCTGTCGGACAAGGTGCGCACGATCGAGGGCAACACCAACGGCAAAGGCGAACGCGACAGCGACAGCGGCGACGGCGTGTGGGAAAAGTTGCGCGAGCCGTCGCTGACCAAGTGCTACGTCCGCATCTTCCCGCAGTGACTTTCACATCACCCACCGGCGGCGACACGGCGCCGCTCTCGGCCATCAGGCCCGCTGGACGCCGCCCAGCCAGCGCCGCAGCGCCACCATCACCTCGGGGCTGCTGAGCAGGTCCATGTGGTTCAGGCCGTGCAGCACCAACTGGCTGTCGGCGGCAAAGTCCAGTTGGCGCGCAGCGTCGGCATGGCGACCCAGGGCACTGTCCACGGGCACCAGGCCGTCGCCCAGCCAGCGGTGTTTCAGATCGCCGGCCTGCGCGCCGGTGCTGGCTGCCACGGCGTGGCAGCGCGGCTGTGGGGGCAAAGGCACGGGGGCTGACTGCATGCCGCCTTGGGGCGCCAGCAGCGCGCCGTGGCGCAGGTCGGTGATGCCGGCACTGCGGATCTTCCCCAGACGGGCCAGTGGCGCGGCGTAGGGCGTGGCGCCCAGGACGATGTCCACCCAGTGGCCTGCCCGCTCCAGCGGCGCGCCGTGGTGCGGCGTGCCCAGGAACACCACGTCGTGCACTTGGGCCGGCCAGGTCTGGCCCAGCGCAGTGCCCTGCTGCAAGGCGCTGCGGATCAACAGTCCGCCCATGCTGTGACCCAGCAGCGCGACACGCTGCAGCGGCACCGGCCAGGCGGCCAGCAGGGCTTGCAGCTGCTGCGCCAGGGCGAGGCCGTTGACGTGCACGGGCAGGCCGCTGTTGTAGTGCAGGTAGACCGGCGTGTAGCCCAGTTCCTGCGCCAGCGCGGCGCCATGGTCGTGGCCCAAGCGCCGCCATTGCAGGTCGTTCATGCACAGGCCGTGCACCAACACCAGCAACTGGCCGCTGGCTTGCGGCAAGGCGGCATGCAGCGCGCTTCGTTCCAGCGTCAGCGGCAGTCCGGCATGGCGCACCTGCATCGGGGTGGCCAAGGGGTTGCCTGTGGCGGCCAGGTGGTCGCCCAGCACACCGTTCAGGACGGCCAGGATGGCTTCACGTTCACGCGGGGGCGGCACGGCCGCAGTGGCGGCACCAGCGGTACCAGCGGCACCCGCGGCAGCAGCGGCAGCACCGTCAGCAGCCGGCGCCAGCAGCGGCTGCAGCAGACCCAGCACACCGTCCACGCTGCCACCCACCAAACGTGTCACGCCACGGATGCTTTTATAGACGAAGCCGGTGATGCCCGAGGTCTGCGCCGGCCCACGCAGCCCGGGCACGCTGGCGATGCGCGCGTGCATGGCCTCTACCAGCTGCGCCAGGCCCAGCGTGGCATCGGCCGCCAGGCGCGTGGCGCCCCGCAGGTCGGACAGGTGTCGGTGTGCAGAGTGCCGCGCCGCGGTTGAGGCAGGCGGCGGCGCAGGCAAGGGTCTGGAGGCCATCGCACCCAGTGTAGGTGCCGGGCATTGCCGCACAGCGGATCGCTTACATTGCCCGTCGCCATGCAAGCCCACCTTCAAGACGACCTGCTCGAACAGCACCTGCGCACCTTTCTGGGCCCTGTGGACGACAGCGCCTTGGCCATCCTGCGTGAACACCTCGAGTGGGTGGAAGTGGCAGCCGGGCAGACGCTGATGGCCCAGGGCGAAGCGGGCGACGCCATGTACATGTCCATCAGCGGCCGCCTGCGCGCCTATGTGCGCGACGAAGACGGTGTCGAGCACATGGTGCGCGAGATGGCCCGCGGCCAGATCATCGGCGAGATGAGCCTGTACACCGACGAGCCCCGTTCGGCCACCGTGGTGGCCATCCGCGATTCGGTGCTGGTGCGCCTGGGCAAGCCGCAGTTCCTGCAACTGCTGCAGCACAGCGCGCAGGTGGGCGTGGCGCTGACGCGGCAACTCATCCAGCGCCTGCAGGCCGTGCAGCTGCGTTCTGAACTGGCGCGGCCGGTCAGCATCGGGCTGCTGCCGGTCAGCGCCGGTGTGGACCTGCACGCGCTGGCGCAGCAGCTGCGTCAACATCTGCAGCGCACCGGCCCGGGCGGCCCTGTGTGCCGTGTCTGCCTGGTGGACGCAGACCGGCTGGACCAGGCGCTGGGCACACCGGGCCTGGCGCGCCTGGCACCGCAGGATGCCAACGAAGCGGCCAGCCTGAACCGCCGCATTGCGCTGCAGCTGGACCGCATCGAAGCCACCCACGACTACGTGCTGTTGCTGGCCGACGACGAAGCCACACCCTGGACCGAACACTGCACCCGCCGCAGCGACGAACTGCTGCTGGTGGCGCATGCCGACCAGCCGCCGGTGCTGCACTGCACCGAAACGCAGATCCTGATGCGCCGCAGCGGCCGCACCGAAGCCGCCGAAACCCTGCTGCTGCTGCACCCGGCTGACCGCCGCTGCCCCCAAGGCACCCGCCACTGGCTGGCGCGAAGGCCCGTCAGCAGCCACTTGCACATCCGCCCCGCATTGCCAACAGACCTGGCGCGGCTGGCGCGCATCCTCAGCCGCAGCGCCATCGGCCTGGTGCTGGCCGGTGGTGGCGCACGCGGTCTGGCGCACCTGGGTGTGTTGCAGGCGCTGCGCGGACGGGGTATGGAGATCGACTTCGTGGGCGGCACCAGCATCGGCGCGGTCATGGCCGCCCTGGTGGCCAGCGACAGGCCGCTGGTCGAGGTGATGGCCATTGCACGCCGCGCCTTTGGCACCAACCCAACGGGCGACTACAACCTGCTGCCGCTGATGAGCCTGATCAAGGGCGTGCGACTGCGCCACATCGTCAGCACCGCCGCACAAGAACTGCTGGGCTGCCTGCCCGACATCGAAGACCTTTGGAAAACCTACTACTGCGTGGCCAGCAACTACTCGCAGGCCGCGGAACAGGTGCAACGCAGCGGCCCGCTGCTGCAAGGCATGCTGGCCAGCATGGCCATCCCTGGCGCCCTGCCACCGGTGCTGGTGGACGGCGAGCTGCTGTGCGACGGCGGCAGCTTCAACAACTTTCCGGTGGACGTGATGCGCGCTCATCCCAGCGTGGGCCGTGTCATCGGTGTCGACCTGAGCTTTCGCCAACCCCGTCGCATCGACCTGCAAGAGGTGCCTGGCGCCTGGTCGCTGCTGCGCGACCGCCTGCGGCCGCGCCCGCAGCGCCGCTTCAAGCTGCCGTCGCTGGTGGCCTACCTGATGAACGTGACGGTCATGGTCAGCACCTCGCGCCAGCGCCAGGCGCGCAAGCTGACCGACCTGTATTTCAACCCGCCGCTTGAACGGGTGGGCATGCTGCAATGGCACCGCTTTGACAGCATCACCGAACAGGGCCAGGCCTATGCCGACCAGGTGCTGGGCGCGCTGCCCGACGCCGCGCTGCGGCCTTACCGCAATGAAGGACTGCCGACATGAACACGCCCCCTGGCAACGACGCAGAGAACACCAGGGGCGGCTGGTTGTCCAAGCTGGCGGACGGCGTGAAGGCGGCGTTGAGCGCGAGTGATGCGGCGCCGGCCGCCATCGCCGGGGCACAGGTTGATGCAGGCGCGGCTTCGAGCGCTGGTGCAAACGCTGCGGCGCCGGACAACGCACAGGCCGAACTGCACCCCCAACTGCACCCCCAACTGCGCGCCCACCACGCCAAGGTCTGCACCGCCACCGAAGCGGTGGGCCGGGTCCAGGCCGGCGACCATGTGTTCGTGGGCACCGCCTGCGCCACGCCGCGCGCCTTGGTGGCGGCGCTGGAACGGCTGGATCTGCGACCGGCCGATGTGGAGCTGGTGCACTTCCTCACCGACCACGCCGTGCCGCACGACATGGCGGGCCAGGCCACCACCAATTACCGGCACCGCAGCTTCTTCGTGGGCCACGACATGCGCGCGGCCGTGAAACAAGGGCTGGCCGACTACGTGCCCATGTCCATCGCCCGTGTGCCAGGCCTGATGGCCATCGGCCGCATTGCCGTGGACGTGGCCTTCATCCAGGTCTCGCTGCCGGACGACTTCGGATATGTCAGCCTGGGGGTGTCGGTGGACGTGATCCCGGCGGCGGTGGCCAAGGCGCGGCTGGTGTTGGCCGAGGTGAACCCGCACATGCCGCGCAGCATGGGCGACAGCACGCTGCACATCAGCCAGATCCACGCCCTGGTGCCGGTGGACACACCCGTCATCGAATACCAGCACCCTGCGGCCGACGCGCAGGCCATGGAGCAGATCGCACGTTACATCGGCGGCATCATCGAAGACGGCAGCACGCTGCAGATCGGCCTGGGCCGGGTCACCAACGAAGCGCTCAAGCACCTGGTGGACCGGCAGGACATCGGCATCCACAGCGACGTCATCACCGACGCCATCATTCCGCTGCTGGAACGCGGCATCCTGACCGGGCGGCGCAAGACGCACCAGCCGGGCAAGATCGTGACCAGCTTTGCCATGGGCAGCCGGCGCCTGTATGACTTGATCGACCGCAACCCGCTGTTCAGCTTTCAGCCCATCGAAACAGTGTGCGACCCGGTCACGCTGGCCAGCCAGCACAAGATGGTGTCGGTGACGCAGGCCTGGGCCGTGGACCTGACGGGCCAGGTGTGTGCCGACCAGTTCGGTGGTGACTTTTACGCCGGCCTGGCGGCGCAGGGCGAATTCTTGCGCGGTGCCTCGCGCTCGGCCGGCGGCAAGCCCATCATCTGCCTGGCCAGCACGAACGCAACAAGCCACAACGGCAGCACCGCAGACAACGCCACCGAGTCGCGCATACGCCCGCAGCTGCTGCCCACCGAAGGCGTGACCGTGGCACGCACCGACGTGCACTACGTGATCACCGAGTTTGGCATCGCCTACCTTTTTGGCAAGAGCATCCGCGAGCGGGCCGTGGCGCTGATCGAAGTGGCGCACCCCAGGTTTCGCGCCGAGCTTTTTGCGCAGGCGCAGGCGCTGGGCTACATCGGGACTGAGCAGACGCTGAAGAACATGCGCGCTTACCCCGTGGAAGACGAGCTCACGCTCACGCTCAAGGGCGACCGCATCGGCCAGGCGGTGTTGATGCGGCCGGCCAGCAGCAGTGACGGCGACGGCATCCGCGACCTCTTCCATCGCCTGAGCGACCGCGACCGCTACACGCGCTTTTTCCGCAAGATCCGCGGTCTGTCCAACCGCGACGTGCAGCGTCTGTGCAACCTGAACTTCGAGAACGAAGTGGCCTTCGTGGCCGTCAGCGGCACACGCGAGAACCCGCAGATCGTGGCGCAGAGCTGCTACTTCATCGACCCCGGCACCAACCTGGCCGAAACCGCCTTCATGGTGCACCCCGACTGGCAAGGCTGCGGCCTGGGCAGTGCGCTGCAGCGGCGCATGGCACAGCACGCGCAGGGCCGGGGCGTGCGCGGCTTCGTGGCCGAGATCATGGCCAGCAACGACAACATGATCCGCCTGGCCCGCAGCGGCGTGGCCGCCGGGCCGGCCAACGTGACGGTTGAAAGCAGCGGCAGCACGGTGCGCGTGACGGCACTGTTCTGACCGGCTGAGGCCGCGCGTGGGGGTCCGGAAGGACCCGAACGGCTGCCGAAGGCCCGAACGCGATTTCACGCGTGAGGGCTGAGAGAGTGAGAGTTTTTCCCCCGCCTCGTCCAGCGATCTGATCAGCGGCTACGCTCAAGGCATGACGACACCCACCGATTGCGACGTGCCGGCGGCCGAGACATCGCTGTTCGAGGATCTTGCGCCGCCGACTTCGGCGCAGTTGCGCCAAGCGCAGTTGACCGCTGCGAGCAGGCGAAGCCAAGGCCCGCCCCGGCTGCGCCAGCTCAACCGTTCTCAGATCGAGCTGCGGGCCTCGGACCTGGAGTCCTTGCTGGCCGAAGACCATCGTGCCCGGCTGGTCTGGGGCTACGTCGTGCACCAGGACTTGAGCAGGTTGTTCGATGCGGTGAGGGCTCGCGGCAGCAATGCCGGGCGTGCGGCGATCGACCCGCAGATTCTGTTCGCGCTGTGGCTGTACGCAACGCTCGATGGCGTGGGCAGCGGGCGTGAAGTGGCGCGGCTGAGCCAAGAGCACGATGCCTACCGGTGGATCTGCGGCGACGTGTCGGTGAACTACCACGCGCTCAATGACTTCCGTGCCGGCAACGAGGCGTTGATGGATGAATTGCTGACCGACAACGTGGCCGCGCTTGCCGCCGCGGGTGCGATCAGCCTGGAGCGCGTGGCGCAAGACGGCATGCGTGTGCGGGCCGATGCTGGGGCGGCGTCGTTCCGTCGCCAAGCCAGCCTGCAGGAACACCTGAGCGAGGCCGGCGAGCTGGTGCAGACGACCAAGAAGCAGGCGCAAGCCGATCCTGGTCAGGCCCAGCGCAAGGCGCAGGCCGCCAAGCTACGCGCTGCCCAGGAGCGCGAGCAGCGCATCCGCGCGGCGCTGGAGCAACTGCCCGAAGTGGCGGCTGCCAAGAAGCGCAACGGGGGCAAGGCTGAAGAGGCCCGAGCGAGCACCACCGACGCCGACGCACGCGTAATGAAGATGGGTGACGGAGGCTTCCGGCCGGCGTTCAACGTGCAGTTCGCGACCACGTGCGAGGAGCAAGTCATTGTCGGTGTGGCGGTGGTCAATGCCGGCAGCGACATGGCCCAGCTTGCACCCATGGTCGAGCAGGTCGAGCAGCGGCTGGGCCAAAGCCCGGGGCAGTGGCTGGTCGATGGGGGCTACCCGGCACACGACCAGATCGATGCGGTGGCCGAGCGGACCGAGGTGTATGCACCGGTGCCCGAGCCGCGACCGAAGAAGGACGCCCATGGCAACGAGGTGGCGCAGGACAAGCACGAGCCCAAGCCAGACGACTCCGAAGCGGTGGCGCAGTGGCGCCAGCGCATGGCCGAGCCGGGGGCCAAGGAGATCTACAAGCAGCGCGCAGCGACGGCCGAATGCGTCAACGCGCAAGCGCGCAACCGAGGCCTGCTGCGCATGCCGGTGCGCGGTCTGGCCCGGGTGCGCTGCGTGGTTGGGCTGTTCGCCCTGGCGCACAACCTGATGCGCATGGCCAAGCTCGCACCTCAGCTGTTAGGTTGGGGGATCAGTGCGAAACCGATTTACTCCCAGCTCGCGTAGGAGCCGAGGCATGCGCCTACGCCTGAAAAATCGACCCTCAATGCGGGCTCGGAGATCGATATGGCGCCGCGATAACCGAGTTCGGTCACGTCGTGGCGTCACCGCAGGCCTCCACACGCCACACGACACGCCGACAGGGCGTCAAATGCCTCTCAGTCTCTGAGGCCTGCAGCCGGTGGGGATTGCCCTGTCGAGCGCTGGCCTGCACTATGCTCGGCAGCACTCGCGGCGAGGGCATTTCCTTGTTGCATCTGCAGGCCACCCCATGAGCGCACACCAGCCGTCCCTCGGCGACGAACCCGGACTTGGCTCCGAAATCCCACCGCTTTACAACGTGGTGTATTGCAGCCGCGCCACGGCCGATGTGGACGACGCGGCCGTTCAGCGCATCGTCTGCGCCGCGCAGCGTCGCAATGCCGAAGGCGGCATCACCGGCATGCTGGTGTTCGGCAGCGGCGTGTTCTTCCAGTGGCTGGAGGGCCCGCGCGCCGCCGTTCTGGCGCTGATGGCCCTGCTGCGCAGCGACCGCCGCCACGAAAGCATCGTTTTTCTGAGCGAAAACGAAGAAGCCCGCGAACGGCTCTTTCCCACCTGGGAGATGGAGCTCGTCAGCGGAGAACACATCCGCGACGTGCTGCAAGACGCGCTGGACAGTGCCAGCGACACGCATAACCAGGAAGCGCTGACCGAGCTGCTGGCGCACCTGGACTCGGCTCCGTTGAGCGAACTGCACCACGCCTGAAGCCGCGCCGCCAAGCAAGCGGCCCGCTTGCCCACTACGGCACAGCCGGAGCGGCAGCTTTTGCCTAGACTGGCGGCATGAATTCCACCCTGTCGATCGCCCTGTCCGGCCTGCAATCGGCGCAGACGCGCCTGGGTGCGGCTGGCCACAACATCGCCAACCTGGGCACCCCTGGGTTCAGGCGCCAGACGGTGGATGCCACTGCCGTGCCCGGTGGCGGTGTGGCTGTGTCCCCGGGGCAATCACGGCACGTGGGTGCGGCATTGGAAGAAGACAGGGTCGGCCTCTTGTCGGCCAAGCAACATTTCCTGGCCAACCTGGCGGTGTTCAAGACCCAAGACCGCATGCTGGGCAGCCTGCTCGACACTGTCGGCTGAACCGGCGCTGAACCGTTGCTGAACCGGTGCCGGGGCCGCGGTGGACAATCCACCGCCTTGCAGGAGCCCCGATGATTGCTGATGTCCCCACGCTGGAAGTTCTGCCACGCAACCTGGCGCCCTACCGCAAGGGCAACGTTGGCGTCGACTACGTGCACCGCTTCGATTCCGGCAAGCCCGGGCCCCATGTGCTGGTCAACGCCCTGACGCATGGCAATGAGTTCTGCGGCATGACGGCCGCCACCCACTTGCTGGACAGCGGCGTGCGGCCAGCCGTGGGCACCTTGACCATCAGCTTTGCCAACGTCGCGGCCTACGAAAGCTTCGACCCCCGGCGGCCTTTCGAGAGCCGGCAACTGGTGCACAACCTTAATCGCATCTGGTCGGGCGCCTGGCTGGAAGGTGAAGAGGACAGCCCCGAGCTGAAGCGCGCCCGTGAACTGCGGTCCGTGGTGGCCGCGGCTGACCACATCCTGGACATCCACTCCACCAGCCAGGCGGTGCAGCCTTTCTGGGTCTACCCGCAGTTCGGCCGCAATGGTGACGCTGCGCGGGCGATCGGCCGGCCGGCTGTGCACCTGGTGATGCCACCAGGCCTGGGTTCGGGCACACCGCTGATCCAGCACGGCCGCCATGGACAGGCCGAGCACACCGGCGTGGCACTGGTCGTTGAGTGCGGCCAGCATTTCCTGCAAACCACCAGCGACCTGGCCGTCCTGGTGGCGCTGGACTTCATCGCGCACTTCGGCCTCATCCAGCGACCGCTGGCGGCGGCCGGCTCGCCGCAGCGGCGCTTCGTCTTGCTGAAGACCTTCATGGTCACGACGCCCGACTTCCACTTCGTGCGGCCGCTGATCGGCTTCGAGACCTTTGCCGAAGGTGAGCTCATCGCCACCGATGGCGACATCGAGATCCGCGCGCTGTGCGACGACTGCACGGTGCTGATGCCCACCCGCCAGGCCATCGTCGGGCGTGAAGGGGTTTATCTGGCGCAGCCGATCGCCTGAAGCCTTGCGGCATCAAGCGCTGCACCCGCAGCGCTGCAATGCCCAGCGTCAGCCCCAGCGTGGCGCCGGTGAAAGCTGCGGCCAGGGCCGCGTTCATGCCCAGACCGGGTCGCGGCTTAGACTGCGCGCCGAATCAGGAGCACACATGAAAGTCTGCATCGTCGGCCTGGGGGCCATCGGCGGCCTGCTGGCGGCCTGGATGGGCACGCGGCTGCCCGCCGGCGCGGCCACGCTGTCGGCGCTGGCGCGCGGCGACACACTCTTGGCCGTGCGCGAGCGGGGCCTGCGGCTGGAGACCGCCGACGGCGAACAGCGGGTGCCGCTGCGCGCCAGCAGCGATGCCACTGAACTGGGCGTGCAGGACCTTGTCATCCTGGCCGTCAAGGGCCCTGCGCTGACCACCGTGGTGCCCGCCGTGCAACAGCTGATGGGCCCGCACACCCAACTGCTGACGGCCATGAACGGCGTGCCCTGGTGGTTTTTCGACGGCCTGCCCGGCGCTTGCCAAGGTTTGTCGCTGCACAGCGTGGACCCTGGCGGCACGGCAAAGTCGCTGATCCCGTCGGCGCAGGTGCTGGGCGGCGTGGTGCACCTCAGCGCCACCAGCCCGGCGCCAGGCCGGGTGCGCCACGTCAACGGCAACGGTTTCATCATCGGCCGCGCAGTGGGTGAGGCTGACGCGGCGCTGCACAACGTGGCCCGGCTGCTGGCTGATGCCGGGCTGGCGGTGACGGTGTCCGACCGCATCCAGCGCGAGGTGTGGTTCAAGCTGTGGGGCAACATGACGATGAACCCCGTCTCGGCACTGACCGGCGCACCCTGCGACCGCATCCTTGACGACCCGCTGGTGCGTGGCTTCTGCAGCGCGGTGATGCTGGAAGCCCAGCACATCGGCGCCCACTTGGGCATTCCCATCGACCAAGACCCCGAAGCGCGCCACGCCGTGACACGCAAGCTGGGCAGCTTCAAGACCAGCATGCTGCAAGACTTGCTGGCCGGCCGTCCGCTTGAAATCGACGCCCTGGTGGGCGCCGTGCGAGAAGTGGGCCATCACCTGGATCAGGCCACACCCCACATCGACGCGCTGCTCGGCCTGGTGCGGCTGATGGCCGCCGAACGCGGGCTGTACGGAACAGCGCCCGCGCAGATCAGGTCTTGACGATGCTGGACACCACCGCGTTGGTGGCTTCCTTCAGCTTGTCCTTGGCCAGTACCCTGCACTGTTCGGTGGACGCGTTGGCAATGGCGCCAAAGGCGGTGGCCGTGCGCTGAGGCAAGGGCCGGAACAGCACGGCGCGCACGGTGGCCGTCAGCGGCAGCACCATCACGCGGGCCGACACGACACAGGTCTTGTCGGGGGTGATGCCGCCTTCGACCTGGCTCAGGAAGGTGTAGCGGCTGGCGGGGTGGATCCGCCACACCTTGGCCGGGATGTTCTCGTTCATCACCGCCTTGGCAGAGGCGTCGTCGATGAGTGCGCTGTTGGAATGGTCGACGAAGCGGGTCTTGGCATCGGCTGCCCACACCGACGTGGACAACAAGAGGGCGGCGGCGGCAAGAAGTGCGGTTTTCATGGGTGACCTGTGCTGGGTGGGACGGCGGGTGCAGCGCACCGGGCAAGCGCGGAGCGCAGTGTAATCAGGTCGGTGGGCCCGGCGGCCGGGCTGCACCATTCGGAGCCGTCTGCAGGCGGTGGATATCGTCGGTCAGCCGCCCCGCGATCAGGCGCACCACCAGCAGACCGAAGTCGGGGTTCTGGTAGACGAGTTGCTTGAAGGTGGCCTCGTCGATGGACAGCACGGTGCAGGCCGTGATGCAGCGGGCGCTGCTGCTGCGGCGGCGGTCGGGGGCAAAAAAGGCGATCTCGCCAAACATCTGGCCGGCCTGCAGGCGGCGGCCCACCTCGGGCAGTTCAACCTCGCCTGCGGCCAGGTAGTACATGCGCGAAGCTTCGTCGCCATTGGCAAAGATGATGTGGCCGGCCTTGAACTGGCGGCTGCGCATGTAGGGGCGCAACCAGACCTGCAACTGCTGCGGGTCGGCCGACGACTCGGCCACGCGGCGCGTGAGCTGCGTCATCTGCCACACGCGCCACAGGTTCACCGGCAGCAACACGGCATGCAGCAACACCAGCAGCGCGCTGGGGTAGAGCAGGCCGTACGCGATGAAACCCACGTTGCTGCCCACGGCCAGCCAGCGCAGCGGGATCATGGTCTTGACGAAGGCGCTGACGATGACCAGCAGCGCCGCCAGCGCCGCCGAAACCAGGGCCAGCAGCAGCAGCGGGTCCTCGGCCGTGGCCTTCAGCAGGTCGGCCTGGTAGTTCAGCAGGTTGGCCAGGGTTTGCGACATGGGGTGGGGCATGGCCGCGCTGAAAGCGTCACAAAGCTGTGCAGAACCAAGCCGGGCGCGCCGCTACCAGCGCGCCGGCAACTTCTTCAGCAGCCGGATGCGCCCGCCGCGCACCTCGACATATCCGCCTTCGCTCAGCGGCTTGAAGACACGGCTGACCATCTCGCGCGACGAGCCCACCCGTTCGGCGATGTCCTGCTGCGTCAGCTTGTCGGGCACGGCCAGCACGCCGTCTTCTTCACGTGCCAGCAACCGCAGCAGCTTGGTGACACGGCCGTAGACATCGTCCAGCGCCAGGCTCTTGACGTGTTCGGTGCTGGCGCGTGCCAGGCGGATGAGCTTCTTGATGACGTGCAGGGCGAAGTCGGGGTTCTGCGACAGGAACTCGCGCACGTCGGCGCCCGGCACCACGGCGCAGCTGGTGGGCTCCAGCGTCATGACGCTGGCCGAACGCGGGCCACCGTCCAGCGTCATCTCGCCGAAGTACTCACCCGCACCCTGGGTGGCGTAGACCACTTCGCGGCCGTCTTCGGCCGAACCATAGGCCTTGACGCGGCCGCTGAGAATGATGAACACGGCGTCGGAGCGGTCTTCTTCGGTCACCAGCACGGTGTTGGCGGCGAAGTTGCGGATGCCACCCCGGCCGGCAATCTGGCGCACCAGCTGGTCGTCCAGCAGGTCGGGCTTGGCGGCTTTGCGGGTGGGCATGTGCCGTATCGTGCCATGCCAAACCAAGCCGCAGGGCAGCTCAGGCGCTCAGGAAGGCTTTCAGCTCGGCGTTGAAGGCCTGCGGTTCTTCGAAGTAGGGCAAGGCGCCGCTGTCGAAGACCGTGAAGCGCCAGTTGGGCCGGCTGTCCAGAAAGGCACGTCCGCGGTAGTCGGTGAAGTCGCCGCGCACGCCGTGGCTGGCCCAGACCGGCTGCCGCACGGCCTCATAGACGCTCAACACGTCGGCGCTGAAGAGGCCACCACCCAGGAAGTGCAGCGGCGCGTGGCGCGCACCCGGCGCCTGCACGGACTTCAGCGCGTCCACCCACATCACCTCGTCGATGGCCTTGCTGCCCCAGGTGCGCTCCAGGAAGTAGCGCACGACGCCGGGCCGCGTGAGGCCGCGGAACAGCGCTTCGGCCCACAGCGGAGCGCTCAGCACGCGGTGCAGGCCGGGCACGGCGCGTGTGGTTCCGGGTGTGCCGCGCCGCGGTTTGGTGCCGTTCAGACCCGTCGGGCTGACCAGCGCCAGGCGCCTGAAAAACGCCGGCTGCTCGGCGGCGGCGCGGGCCAGGAATTCGCAGCTCAGTGACACCGCCAGCGCATCCACCGGCGCCGGGCCGCAACGCAGCTGCATCTGCTGCACCACCGCCAGCAATCCGTCGGTCATCAGCCGCGGTGAGTAGAGGCGGTCGCTGCGGTCGCTGTGGCCGTAACCCGGCAGGTCGGGTGCAAAGACGGTGTGCGTGGCCTGGAAGTGTTCGAACAGCGGTCGCACCTCGGCCGCCGAGCCGGTGGCGTTGATGCTGTGCACCAGCAGCAGCGGCGGTCCCTGCCCGGCCACGAAGCAGCTGAGATCGCCGAAGGTCAAACGCTGGGCGTTCAGCGGCACGTGTGCAGCGGCGTCAAGGCAGTCAGGCGCATGGCACCGATGTTATGCGCAGCACCTTTGCCGCTGGCGCACGGCCCAGCCACACAGGGGGTGCCCGCCCCCAGGCGGCGGGCGTAGACTTCTGGCACCAAGAGACAGGGCCAGCGGCTCGATCCTTCGATCCGCGCAGGCCCTGCAAGGAGACAAGACATGCGCGCGACTGATGTGAACGACCCGGACTATTTCCACAAGGTCGTCGATTGCCAGTGGGCCTGTCCGGCCCACACCCCCGTGCCGGAGTACATCCGGCTCATTGCCCAGGGTCGTTTTGACGACGCCTACATGGTCAACTGGGTGAGCAATGTGTTCCCCGGTGTGCTGGGTCGAACCTGCGACCGGCCTTGTGAACCCGCCTGCCGGCGTGGCCGCGCCGAAGAACACAACGCCGAAAAACCAGAACCGGTGGCCATCTGCCGGCTCAAGCGCGTGGCGGCCGATTTCAAGAGCGGCGAGGTGCGCGCCCTGATCCCACAGGCCCTGCCCAAAAACGGCAAGACCGTGGCCTGCGTGGGTGCCGGTCCGGCATCGCTGGCGGTGGCGCGGGACCTGGCCTTGCAGGGTTATGCCGTCACCGTGTTCGACGGCGAACTGAAGGCCGGCGGTTTCATCCGCACGCAGATTCCGCGCTTCCGTCTGCCCGAGCAAGTGATCGACGAAGAGACCGGCTACATCCTGGGCCTGGGCGTGGTTTTCAAGTCCGGCCAGCGCATCGACTCGATGAAGGCGCTGATGGCGCAAGGTTACGACGCGTTGTTTGTCGGCTGCGGCGCGCCGCGTGGGCGCGACCTGCCGATCCCTGGGCGCACCGAGGCCGCCGCAAACATCCACATCGGCATCGACTGGCTGGCCTCGGTGTCCTTCGGCCACGTCACGCGGGTCAAGCCGCGGGTGCTGGTGCTGGGCGGTGGCAACACGGCCATGGACTGTTGCCGTTCTGCGCGCCGCCTGGGGGCACAGAGTGTGAAGGTGGTGGTGCGCTCGGGCTTCGAGGAGATGAAAGCCTCGCCCTGGGAGAAAGAAGACGCGCAGCACGAAGGCATCCCGATCCTGAACTACCACGTGCCCAAGGCCTTTGTGCACGAGGGCGGCACGCTGGTGGGCATGCAGTTCGAGATCGTGCAGGCGGTGTTCGACGCCAAAGGCCGCCGCAGCTTGGTGCCCACGGGTCGGCCGGAAGACACCGAAGTGCTGATCGGCTGCGACGAAGTGCTGCTGGCCGTTGGCCAGGAGAATGCCTTCCCGTGGATCGAACGCGACAGTGGCATCAGCTTTGACGACTGGGGCCTGCCGGTGCTGGACGCCAAGACCTTCCAGTCCACGGTGCCGAATGTCTTCTTCGGCGGCGACGCGGCCTTCGGGCCCAAGAACATCATCACCGCGGTGGCCCACGGTCACGAAGCGGCGGTGTCCATCGACCGCCTCTTGCACGGCGAGCCGGTGACACAGCGCCCGCCGCCGCACCTGAACCTGGTGTCGCAGAAGATGGGCATCCACGAGTGGAGCTACGCCAACGCACCCAGCAACGACCTGCGCTACAAGGTGCCCTGGGCTGCAGCTGAAAAGGCGCTGGCCAGCATCAAGGTGGAAGTGGAACTGGGCTTTGACCTGCCCACCGCTTTCAAGGAGGCCGAACGTTGCCTGAACTGCGACGTACAGACGGTGTTTGCCGACAAACTGTGCATCGAGTGCGACGCGTGTGTCGATATCTGCCCGGTGGACAGCATCACCTTCACCGAAAACGGCGAAGAGGCCGAACTGCGCACACGCCTGAAGGCGCCGGCAGTGAACCTGGCGCAGGATCTCTACGTCAGCGCGCTGCTCAAGACCCGGCGCGTGATGGTCAAGGACGAAGACGTGTGCCTGCACTGCGGCCTGTGCGCCGAGCGCTGCCCCACGGGCGCCTGGGACATGCAGAAATTCCTGCTCATCACCACGCAGGCCGGGCCCAGGTGCCGGGACAGCACACCGCAGAGCCAACGTGTGGGGGTGGTGTCATGAAGCGCCTGGAAGCGGTCAACGACTTTGTCGTCAAGTTCGCCAACGTCAACGGGTCGGGTTCTGCATCGGCCAACGAGCTGTTTGCCAAGGCCATCCTGCGCATGGGCGTGCCGGTGAGCCCGCGCAACATCTTCCCCAGCAACATCCAGGGCCTGCCGACCTGGTACGAGGTGCGCGTCAGCCAGCGCGGCTGGCTGGGCCGCCGCGGTGGCATCGACCTGATGGTGGCCATGAACCCGCAGACCTGGGACGCGGACGTGAGAGAGGTCGAACCCGGCGGTTACCTGTTCTACGACAGCACCAAGCCCATTCCGCCCAGCGCGCTGCGCGACGACATCACCAACATCGGCATGCCGGTGACGGCCATCTGCAACGCCACCTACGAAGACCCGCGCCAGCGCACGCTGTTCAAGAACATCATGGTGCTGGGTGCATTGTCCGAGTTGATGGGCATCGATGGCACGGTCATCGAGGGCCTGTTCAGCGAACAGTACAAGGGCAAGGAAAAGCTGCTGGAAAGCAATGTGCGCGCCTTGCAGTCCGGCCGCGGCTTTGCGCGTGACCATCTGGGCCCGCCCAAACATCCCGCCGTGGGCCTGCGCGTGAAGCGCGCCAAAGCCGTCGGCGACCGCATCTTCATGGAAGGCAATGCCGCCACGGCCCTGGGCTGTGTATACGGCGGCGCCACGGTGTGCGCCTGGTACCCGATCACGCCGTCGTCATCGGTGGCCGAGGCCTTTCAGGCGTATTGCAAGAAGTTGCGCCACGACCCGGAAACCGGCGAAGCGCGTTACGCCATCGTGCAAGCCGAAGACGAGATCGCCAGCATCGGCATGATCACCGGCGCCGGCTGGAACGGTGCGCGCGCCTTCACCGCCACCAGCGGCCCGGGCGTGAGCCTGATGACCGAGTTCATCGGCCTGGCCTACTTTGCCGAGATTCCGCTGACCATCATCGACGTGCAACGCGGCGGCCCCAGCACCGGCATGCCCACGCGCACGCAGCAGGCCGACCTGATCAGCAGCGCCTACGCCAGCCACGGCGACACCAAACACCCGATGCTGCTGCCGCAAGACCCGGCCGAGTGTTTCGAGTTTGCCGCTGCTGCCCTGGACCTGGCCGACCGCCTGCAGACCCCGGTGTTCCTGATGACCGACCTGGACATCGGCATGAACCAGCGCCTGTGCGCGCCGCTGCAGTGGGACGACAGCCGCCTTTACGACCGCGGCAAGGTGATGACCGCCGACGATCTGGATGGGGGCAAGGACTTCGGCCGCTACAAGGACGTGGACGGCGACGGCATACCCTGGCGCACGCTGCCGGCCACGCACCCGTCCAAGGGCGCCTACTTCACACGCGGCACCACACGCAATGCTTACGCGCAGTACAGCGAGGCCGGGCCCGACTACCTTTACAACGTGCAGCGGCTGATGCTGAAATTTGCCACTGCAGCCACGCTGGTGCCGCAGCCGCTGGTGCGCGCAGCCGCGAAGAAGACGCGCCTGGGCGTGTTGTACTTCGGCAGCACTGCGCCTTCGATGGACGAAGCGCTGGAAGCTTTGGCCGCGTCGCAGATCCACCTGGACGCGATGCGCCTGCGAGCCTTCCCCTTCCCGGCCAGCGTGGCCGAGTTCATCGCCGCGCATGACCGCGTGTTCGTCGTCGAACAAAACCGCGACGCGCAGATGCGCACGCTGCTCGTCAACGAGCTGGAGATCGACCCCGAACGGCTGATCAAGGTGCTGCACTACGACGGCACGCCCATCACTGCGCGCTACATCACGCAGGCCATCACCAACGCCGTGCACATGCTGGCAGTGGCGCCGCGCAAGGAGAGGTCCAAGCCATGACCTACATCGCCAAGCCCAAGCTGCACCACCCCAGCCTGGTGCGCAACAAGGTGGGCTACACCCGCCGCGACTACGAAGGCCGTGTCTCCACGCTGTGTGCCGGTTGCGGCCACGACAGCATCTCGGCGGCGCTGATTCAGGCCTGCTGGGAGATGGACATCCAGCCCCATCGCGTGGCCAAGCTCAGCGGCATCGGCTGCAGCAGCAAGACGCCCGACTACTTCCTGGGCGCCAGCCACGGTTTCAACACCGTGCACGGCCGCATGCCCAGCGTGCTGACCGGAGCCAACCTGGCCAACCGCGAGCTGCTGTACCTGGGCATCAGCGGCGATGGCGACAGCGCCAGCATCGGCCTGGGCCAGTTTGCGCACGCCATGCGGCGCGGCGTGCGCATGGTCTACATCGTGGAAAACAACGGCGTCTACGGCCTCACCAAAGGCCAGTTCAGCGCCACCGCCGACCGCGGCAGCAAGAGCAAGAAGGGCGCGGTCAACAGCGACAGCCCGGTGGACCTGGTGGCCATGGCGCTGCAACTGGGCGCCACCTACGTGGCACGCGGTTTCAGCGGCGACAAGGGGCAACTGGTGCCGCTGATCAAGGGTGCCATCGGCCATGGCGGCGCGGCCTTCATCGACGTCATCAGCCCTTGCGTGGCGTTCAACAACCATGCCGGCAGCACCCGCAGCTACGACCACGTGCGCGAGCACAACGAAGCCGTCAACCGCATCGACTTCATCGACCTGGCGCCCGAGATCAACGCCGAACCCGCGCCTGGCGAAACCTTCTCACTTCCCCAGCCCGACGGCGGCCTGATGCACCTGCGCAAACTGCACGCCGCCCACGACCCCAGCAACCGCCGCGGCGCCATGAACCACCTGGCCGTGATGCAGGAAGCCGGAGAAATTCCGACCGGCCTGCTGTACGTCGATCCGCAGGCCGCTGACCTGCACGCGGCGCTGAACACCGTGCCCGAGCCGCTGAACACCTTGGCCGAAGCCCAGCTGTGCCCGGGTCAGGCGATGTTGGACAAGATCAACGCCGGCTTGCGCTGAGCGCAATTCGAGCGCCGACCGTCAACGCTCTTGAGCTCGGCTGCCAAAAGCTCATGAGCAGCGCATCTTTGTGTCAAAGGATCTGACATATCCGTGTGCTTCTCTATGTCAGCTCACACTGCTTGATCCATCCTGCGTGCGCGTGAGGAGACCTGAAGATGAACCTGCCCATCCTGTCCTTTCGCACCCTGCTCGCCGGCTTGATGGCTCTGGCAGCCCTGGGCCCGGCCGGCGCCCAGCAAGACTTCAGCAAGGTCGAGATCAAGGCACAGAAGCTGTCCGACAGCGTCTACATGCTCACCGGCGCGGGCGGCAACATGGGCCTCAGTGTGGGCGCGGATTCGGTGTTTCTCATCGACGACCAGTTTGCGCCGCTGGCCAGCCGCATCAAGGCCGCCATTGCGCGCATCACACCCAAGCCGGTGCAGTGGGTGCTGAACACCCACTTCCACTTCGACCACACGGGCGGCAACGAGTCCTTTGGCGGCGATGGTGCCTTGATCGTTGCGCACGACAACGTGCGACGCCGCATGAGCAGCGAGCAGCTCATCGCCCTGGCGGGCAACGCCAGCCGGCAGAAGGCCGCACCGCGGGTGGCGCTGCCGGCGGTCACCGTGCCGGGGGACATCACCTTCCACATCAATGGCGATGAGGTGCACGCCTTCCATGTGCCACGCGCCCACACCGACGGTGACCTCATCGTGCACTTCCGCCAGAGCGATGTCGTGCACATGGGCGACGTCTTTTTCAACGGCATGTACCCCTTCATCGACATCAGTAGCGGCGGCAGCGTGGCCGGTGTCATTGCCGCCTACGACCGGGTGCTGGCGTTGGCCGGCGAAAGCACCCGCATCATCCCAGGCCACGGCCACCTGGCCACACGCGCCGACCTGCAGGCCGCGCGCGGCATGCTGGTGGCCACTACGCAGCGGGCGCAGGATTTGCGCCGCGCCGGCAAGAGCGACGCCGAAATTCGGGCCGCGAAACCCAGTGCTGAATTCGATGCGGTATACGGCGGCGGGTTCATCAAGCCCGATATCTTTGTGCAGCAGATCCTGGCCGGCTTGGTGCCCTGAGCGGCGCACCCCGTCGCACGCCGGCCGCCATTCACAGCTTCAGTATCTTGGGCACCGCAGCCGGCCGCAGCCTGAAAGCGTCGGCCATGCCAGAGCCCAGCAGCGGGCGCAGGTAGAGCCTGAACGCGTCGGTCACGTCGGTGCCGCTTGCGCTGATGAATTCGTCTTCCATCGTGCGCGTCTTGCCGGCCACGGCTTGCAGCGGCAGCAGTTCGTAGTCCACCGAATAGAAGCCCGTGCGCTTGATGGCCACGCTGCCGCTGACGCTGCCCCACATGGCGTATTGCACGGCCTTTTCGCCGACCTCACGCGCCTCGCGTTGATCGACATCGCTGACGCAGCCCACAAAGCTGCGCTGCAGGTAGCCGAAGGTGTCGCCGCGCACACGTTTGATCTTGAGCTTGGCCTTGATCTCCTCGCACAGCAGGTCGGCCAGCGCACCGCTGCCGGACAACTGCACGTTGCCGTGGGCGTCGCGCTCCAGGTCCTTGGCCAGCAGGCCAAGGATGGGCGTGCCCTGGGCATCGTGGATGCCTTCGCTGACGGCGATCACACATCGGCCGTAGCGTTCGTAGGCCGCCTTCACGTCGAGCAGGAAACGATCGATCTCGAACACCCGCTCGGGCACGTAGATCAGGTGCGGGCCATCGTCGGGGAACTTCTTGCCCAGTGCCGATGCGGCAGTCAAGAAGCCCGCGTGCCGGCCCATCACCACCCCCACATAAACACCCGGCAAGGCCGCGTTGTCCAGGTTGGCACCGGCAAAAGCCTGGGCCACAAAACGTGCAGCACTGGGGAAACCCGGCGTGTGGTCGTTCAGCACCAGGTCGTTGTCGATGGTCTTGGGAATGTGCATGCAGCGCAGTGGGTAACCCGCTTTGACGGCTTCCTCGGCCACGATGCGCACGGTGTCTGACGAGTCGTTGCCGCCGATGTTGAAGAAGTGTTCGATCTGGTGCGCCTTGAGCACCTTGAACATTTCCTGGCAGTAGGCCAGATCGGGTTTGTCGCGGGTGCTGCCCAGCGCCGCGGCGGGTGTGTTGGCCACGAGTTCGATGTTGTGGCTGGTCTCCTGCGTCAGGTCGACGAAGTCTTCGTTGACGATGCCGCGCACGCCGTGGCGTGCGCCATAAACACGCTGCACCGCGCCGTGGCGGCGCGCCTCGAGCACCACGCCGGCCAGGCTCTGGTTGATGACGGCGGTGGGGCCACCCCCCTGGGCGACGAGGATCTTGCCTGAGGACATGTTCTGCTCCTGGTGTGGCCCGGGCGTTCGTCCCAGACCAGCTTGCATCGTAGCGGGCCCTTCGTCACCCACAATCGCGCGGCCCCTCGCGACCACCCAGCCTGCATGCACCGCACCCTTTTCGACACCCCGGTGGTCAACACCGTCTTGCGTACCTTCTCCGTGGTCTTTCTCAGGCTCAATGGCTGGAAGATCGAAGGCAGCCTGCCACCCGAGGCCACACGCAGCGTCTTCATCGCCGCACCGCACACCAGCAACTGGGACCTGCCCTACACCTTGATGGTGGCCTTTGCGCTGAACCTGAACATCTACTGGATGGGCAAGGCCAGCCTCTTCCGCTGGCCCTTCGGCCCGGTGATGCGCTGGCTGGGCGGCATTGCCGTGAACCGCGACAAGAACAGCAACCTGGTGGCGCAGTCGGCACAGGCGCTGGTCGACGCCGACGGCCCCTTGCAGCTGGTGGTGCCGGCCGAAGGCACACGCGGCAAGACGCGGCACTGGAAGACGGGCTTCTACTTCATCGCGCTGCAGGCCCGGGTGCCCATCATCCTGGCCTACATGGACTACGAGCGCAAAGTCAGCGGCCTGGGCCCGGTGTTCCAACCCACAGGCGACGTCGAAGCCGACATGGCCGAGATCAAACGTTTTTACGCACCCATCAAGGGGCGGCGGGCCGACCAGTTTGTAGCTTGATCAGAAGTCGACGACTTGGACTTTCATGCCCCGCTTGGCCAGCAGCGCACGCGCCTTTTCGGCCTGTTCGCGGCTGGTGTAGGGCCAGCCCACGACGCGCCAGTCATCGCCGGCACGCAGGGCCTCGACACGCAGGCCGGGTGCGTCGGGGCTGCTCAGCAATTCACGCATGGCATCGGCGATGACTGCACCTTCGGTGCGTGTGCGCAGCAGCCGGGTGGACACGGCAAAAGCCGGGCCTGTGGCCAGGGGCTGAAGCACCAGCGGCGGTGCTGGGGCGGCTTGCGCTGCCTGTGTGGGGGGCGCTGCCTGTGTAGGGGGCGCTGCAGGCGTGGCGGCTTTGGCGCGTGGCGCAGCAGGTGGGGCTGAAGCTGCAGTTGCAGTTGCAGCAGCAGCAGCAGAAGCCTGGCGTGCAGCAGCCAGCGCTTGCCGGCGTTCTTCGATGATCGGGCCCAGCGACGGCAGTTGCACACGACCCAGCGACGGATCGACATCGACAGGCGCTGGTGAAGCAGCGGGTGCGGACGCTGCGGCGGACGGTTGTGCGGACGGTTGTGCGGACGGTTGTGCGGACGCTTGTGCGGACGCTGATGCCGACGCTTGTACGGACGCTGATGCGGACGCCGCTGCTGAACTTGATTCAGCTGAGACCGGCGGCGCGACATCGGGGGCCGCGCTGGCCATTGGCGGAGTCAGCGGTTTTGGCGCAAGTGGCGCGCTGGCCGCAGCAACAGCAGCCGCAGGGGCGAGCGCTGACGCATCACCGGTGGACCGCATCCAGGCCGCCCACGCGCCCAGCACCACAGCCAGCAGCAGCAGCGCCCACAGGGCCAGCTGACGCGTGCGCAGCAGCCGCCGCCCCAGCACGGCGGGTTTGAGGCCGCTGCCCACCAGCACCCGGGTGCGGGCCTGACCCACTTCGATCTGCGCCGTCAGCAACCAGCGCTGTTGCACCAGGGCCGGGTCCACGGCACCTTCAGCGGCGACGCGGCGCACCTGGCTGTCCTTGCCGGGGCTGGCCTGTGCGGCACCGTGCAACGCGGCAAACGCCGCCACGGCCGCAGGCTTCAGCGGCGGGATGAAGTTCTCGCTGAACAGCGGCTTCAGCGGCCCCGCAGCTTCGGGTGGACGCGTGGGCGGGGCAGCGACCGGTTCTGCCACCGGTGCAGGCGGTGGCGGCAGACCGGCAGCTTGTTGTTGCGCACGGGCCATGGCCCGTTCGCGCAGCGTCTTGCCGTCTGTCGGGCCGTCTGCCGGGCCGTCTGCCGAGCCGTTCGCCGGGCCGTTCGCCGGGCCGCCGGCTGCAGCGCCGGCCAAGGCTGCGGAAGGCGCAGCGGATGCATCGGCAGCAGCGGACAAAGCTGAAGCCGATGCCGACGCAGCAAAGGGCACCTCCACATAGCCCACCGACTGCACATGCGCCAGCGTGATGCGGCGCGCCAGCGCATGGCTGTTGTGCCAAGCCACCAAGTGGCCGGCCAGGGTGTCCGGGCGCAACTCATCCATGTTCAACAGGGATTCTGCTGGCTGGCGCGCTGCACCATCAGCGTCAATTGGCCCACACGCGGTGGCCTGTTCATGCCTTCACCGTGGAGCGCAGTGGCGCTGCTGCCGGCAAACGCAGCAGAGACAGCGTGGCCAATGCGCCCAGGCCCAGCACACCGGTGAGCCACAGCGTGGCCACGCCCCGGCGTTCCAGCACCAGACCCAGCAACCAGGGCGAAAGGGCACCCACCAGACGCCCCGGCAAGGCAATCCAGCCCTGGCGCGCGCCGTAACCCTGGGCGCCGAACAGCGCCAGCGGCAGGGTGCCACGCACGATGGTCAGCAAGCCGTTGCCCAGGCCATGCAGCACGACAAAGGGCACGGCCGCTGCGGGGCCCCCCAGCAACAGGCAAGCGGCACCCAAGGGGTGTCCCAGCGTGGCCAGGCGGGCCGTGAGCAGCGGCGAGAAGCGGTTCAACACGCCCAGCTCGACGAGGGGCGAGGCCACCTGTGCCGGCCCGGCCAGCGCGGCCACAGCCACCGCCGTGCCCAATGTTGCGCCACTGGCCTGGATCAACGCCGGCAAGTGGGTGGCGATGGCGGTGCTGATAAAGCCCATCAGCATGAACAGCAGCATGAACAGCAGCATCACCAGCGGCAGCATGCGGGCCAGCCCCAGTTCCCGCGCCATGGGCGCAGCCAGCATGACAGGCAGGTAGAACGACGAGGCCCAGGCCAGCGTCTGCGCCGTGCCCAGCGCGATGACGATCGAGGTGCGCGACTTCAAGCGGCGGTGTGTGTGTCGTTCAGGCCTTCTTGGCCACGAGGGTCAGGATGTCGTAGCTGGCCACCAGTTCGCCATGCTGGTTGTTGACTTCCACGTCCCAGGCCACCACGCCCTGGCCCACACCGTCGGAGCCCTTTTTCTGGCGGTCGGTTTTGCGTTTGCACGTCAGCCGCGCCTGGATGGTGTCGCCGATGCCCACGGGCTTGACGAAGCGCAGCGTGTCCAGGCCGTAGTTGGCCAGCACCGGGCCCGGCGCCGGGCTCACGAACAGGCCCGCCGCCGCGCTGAGCACGAAGTAGCCGTGTGCGATGCGCTTGCCAAACGGGGACTTCGCGGCGGCCACCTCGTCGAAGTGCATGTAGAAGTAGTCGCCGCTGATGCCGCCGAAGGCCACGATGTCGGCTTCGCCCACTGTTCGCCTGTGGGTCAGCAAGGACTCGCCGATCTGCAGGTCTTCGAAGTGGCGGCGGAAGGGGTGGACTTCGGTTTCGATCAGCGGCGCACCGCGCAGGTGTTCGCCCACGATGGCTGACAACATCGCCGGCGAGCCTTGCACGGCGGCGCGCTGCAGGTAATGTTTGACGGCGCGCAGGCCACCCAGCTCTTCGCCACCTCCTGCGCGGCCCGGGCCGCCATGTTTCAGGCCCGGCAGCGGCGACCCGTGACCGGTGGATTCGACTGCCGCCTCACGGTCCAGCACCAGCAGGCGGCCGTGGTGGGCTGCGGCCAGCGGCACGGCGTGGGCCGCCGTGGCCGCGCTGCGTGTGACCAGCGTTCCCACCAGGCTGCCGCGGCCCCGTGCGGCCAGGTCCAGCGCCTCTTCCAGGCTGTCACAAGGCATCAAGCTGCACACCGGCCCAAAGGCTTCGATCTCGTGCACGGCGTCGTTCAGCAGCGGTTGCTGGCACAGCAGCAGCGTGGGCGCAAAAAAGGCGCCACCCGAGACGTCATCACCTTGCGGCGCAAAACCGTCTGGCGCACCGAAGACCCGCTCGCTGCTCTGCAACAGCTGCGCCACGCGCTCGGCCACATCGGCCTGTTGCGCGCGCGAAGCCAGCGCACCCATGCGCACCGCGGGCAGCGCCGGGTCTCCCACCACCACGGCCGCCAAGCGGGCACGCAGCTGGCTGGCCACCGCGTCCAGGTGCCGACGCGGCACGATGGCACGCCGGATGGCGGTGCACTTCTGGCCGGCTTTGACCGTCATCTCACGTGCCACCTCTTGCACGAAGAGGCCGAACTCCTCGTCGTCGGGGCTCACGTCGGGCGCCAGGATGGCGCAGTTCAGGGAATCGGCCTCGGCATTGAAGGGGATGGACCGGCGCACGACGTTGGGGTGCGTGCGCAGCTGGGCTGCCGTGTCCGCACTGCCGGTGAAGGTGAGCACATCGCTTTCCTGCAAGCGGTCCAGCAGGTCACCCGTGCCGCCCACCACCAGCTGCAGCGCGCCCGGCGGCAGCAGGCCGCTGTCCAGCATCAGGCGCACTGCCGCTTCAGTCAGGTAGCTGGTGGCGGTGGCGGGTTTGGCGATGCAGGGCATGCCAGCCAGGAAGCTGGGTGCCAACTTTTCCAGCAGACCCCAGACCGGAAAGTTGAAGGCGTTGATGTGCACCGCCACGCCGCGCCTGGGCACCAGGATGTGGGTGCCGACAAAACCGCCATTCTTGGACAGCGGCAGCACCGGGCCTTCATGCAGCAGATGGCCCGAGGGCAGTTCGGCGCTGCCCATCGCGGCGTAGGCCAACAAGGTGCCGGTGCCCCCTTCGATGTCGATCCAGCTGTCCTTGCGCGTGGCACCGGTGTGGGCCGACACCGCGTAAAGCTGTTCCTTGTGTTCGTTCAGAAACCTGGCCAGTGCCTTGAGGATGGCCGCGCGCTGCTGGAAGTCCAGCGCCAGCAACGCCGGCAGGCCCACCTGACGCGCGTGGTGCAGCGCCTCGCCGAAGTCGGGGCTTTCAGCATGGGTGTGGGCTACCGTGCGGCCGTTGATGGCGCTGGCCAGCGTCAGCGCGGGCTGCTGGCCCAGCCAACGGCCGGCGATGTGGCTTTGCAGAATCGGGGTCACGGTGGTCTTCTCCAGCCCTTGGAAAAAGGCGGTGCGACAGTGTCGCACTGCCGTTGCAGGCAGGGCTCGGTGACCGTGAGCAGTCGGCTGGCGTCTTCTGAAACTGTCTGTTGACGGCCTGCTCGCCCCTTGACGCGGGTCCACGACGGGTAGCCCGCACCGGCCCAATAGTCGGTTGAGGTCGCGCGCACGATGCCATTGCAAACCGTCGTGTGTGGTGGCCTCAGCCCTGTCGATGGCCGATTCATAGGCCAGCAACGCCACCGATCCGGACTGGAGCGACAGCGTGCTGCCACCACCCGCCCAACTGCTGACGCTGGGGTTGGGCATGCTCACGTTGCGCATCACGCGGGTGCTGCCCGTGCCGTTGCAAAACGCCAGGTGGTTGCGTCCGGGGTTCGACACCGGCCGGTGTCGAAACGGGGCTGGCTTCAGAGAGCGCGCTGCAGCAGCTGTTCGACCAGCCGGCCGCGGTCCTGCCGCAGCGTGGCGTTGCCCTGGCGGGGCATCAGCGATTCGCCCACCACAAAGGCATACAGCAAGAAGGCGCGCGACCGGGCTTCGGCCACCGCGAAGCCCAGCGCAGAAAAAACTTGCGCGATGTAGGCGATGCGGCTGGCATCGGATTCGTCCACCGCGTGACGCGCCAGCTCGTCGCGCCGGGCCCAGGCGCGGATGGCCAGCTCGATGCGCGCCGCACGCGCGGCCGAACGTCCGCGCAGCGGCAGCGACAGCACGTCACGCAGCTGCTGGCGTGGGTCGACGTGGGCGGTGGACAGGCGCAGCGTCAGCTGCTCGGTGCTCAGTTCCCGCCAGGCCTGCAGCACGCTGCGGAGCAGTTCTTCACGGTCGCGGAAGTGCCAGTAAAAGCTACCCCGGGTGACGCCCAGCTGCCGTGCCAGCACGTCCACTCTCACGTGGTCGATGCCCTGGTCCACCAGCACCTCGGTGGCGGCGCCGGTCCAGGTTTCGCGCGTCAGTGCCGTGCGGTCACTGCCCTTGGCAGCCGCACGGGCGGTCTTGGCGCGCGGCGTGCGCGTGGCGGTGCGGGGCGTGGGGCTCGTCATGAAAGCAGCGGGGCGCAGGAGATGATCGCGAACGTCAGGCACGATCATGCCATGCAGAACTGTATGGACACCCGGGTTATCCCGGCTTCTCACCGGTACAGCCGCGCCTAGGATCGTGCTCAGCAACATACAGACATGTATGGAGACAAACCGGATCATGAGCGCCGACCGCTTCTTCGACAACCCGCAGTGCCTGGCCCCACGCCGGGTGCAGAAGGTGTCCCATGCCAGCGGCGGTTTTGTCCTGCGCTCGCCCGAACCCCTGCTGCCCCATGCGCGCTGCGTGGGTGAGTGGTTGCAGCACTGGGCAGAAAAAACACCCGAGTCAACCGCCTTTGCGGAAGCCACGCCGTCCGGCGCCTGGAAGGCGCTGAACTGGCGCAGCCTGCGCCAGCGTGTGGGTGCCGTGGCGCAAAGCCTGCTGGACCTGCAATTGCCCGCAGGCCAGCCCATCGTGGTGCTGTCCGACAACTCGCTGGACCACCTGGTTCTGATGCTGGCCGGCATGCACGTGGGGCGCGCGGTGTGCACCGTCAGCAGCGGCTACTGCCGCCTGGCCGGCGGTGACTTCAGCCGCATCCACGGCATCTTGCAAGCGCTGCAGCCGGCGTTGATTTATGCCCACGATGCGGCCACCTACGGCGCGGCATTGAAGCAAGCCCCGGTGCGGGCACGGGTCGTCTTCAGCCAGGGTGCGCAAGACCTCCCGCAGGCACTGCATTTTGACGACCTGATGGCGACCCAGGAGACACCTGCCGTGATGGCGGCCTTTGCGAAGGTCACGCCCGACACCCACGCCAAGTACCTGCTCACCAGCGGCTCCACGGGTCACCCCAAGGTGGTGATCAACACCCACCGCATGCTGTGCGCCAACCAGCAGATGCTGGCGCAGACGCTGCGCTTCCTGCAGCGCGAAAAACCGGTGCTGCTGGACTGGCTGCCCTGGAGCCACACCTTCGGCGGCAACCACAACATGAACCTGGTGCTGATGCATGGCGGCACGATGTACATCGATGACGGCCGACCGATGCCGGGCGCGGTGGACAAGACGCTGCAGCACCTGCGTGACCCTGAACATGGCGTGCAGCCCAGCGTCTACTTCAACGTGCCCAAGGGCTACGAGATGATGCTGCCGGCGCTGGAGGCCGATGACGCTTTGGCACGGCGTTTCTTCGAAAAGCTGCGCATGGTTTTTTATGCCGGCGCCGGCATGCCGGTGTCGACCTGGCAGCGGCTCGAACAGGTGGCCGCGCGTGTGCGCGAAGAGCCGGTGTGGTTCACCACCAGCTGGGGCAGCACAGAAACCGCCCCGGCCATCACTTGTGCACACTGGAAGCTGGATCGGCCGGGGGTCATCGGCCTGCCGATGCCGGGCGCCGAGCTGAAGTTCGTGCCTGTGGCAGGGGACCCGGGCGGCAAGCTGGAAATGCGCGTGCGCGGGCCGCACATCTTTCCCGGCTACCGCAACAACGAAGCCGCCACGCACGAAGCCTTTGACGAAGAAGGCTACTACCGCATCGGTGACGCCGGCCACCTGGCCGACGCGCAGGACGCCAGCCAAGGGGTGGTCTTCAACGGCCGCGTGGCCGAAGACTTCAAGCTCAGCAGCGGCTCCTGGGTCAACGTGGGCCCGTTGCGACTGCGCGTGGTGGCAGCGCTGTCACCGGTCGCGCAAGACGTGGTGGTGACGGGCCACGACCGCAGCGACATCGGCCTCCTGATCTTTCTTTCCGAGGCCGGCCGCAAGTTGCCGGCAGAAGCCTTGACGCAACACGTGCGGCAGGCCCTGCAGGCCATCAATGCCGAAGGTGGCGGCTCTTCGCAATCGCCCACACGCGCCCTGGTGCTGCCCGATGCGCCAAGCCTGGCGGCAGGCGAGATCACCGACAAGGGTTACCTCAATCAGCGGCTGACTCTGCAACGCCGGGCGCCCGACGTGGCGGCGCTCTACGTCAGCCCGGCTGACCCGCGTGTCATCCGCAGCTGAACCGACACCGGAACGAGTCCATGACCGCCCTGCCCTTTGAACCCCTGCACACGCTCAGCGGCCCGCTGTCCAGCCTGCCGCTGCTGCAGTTGCAGGAAACCGGCGCTGTGCTGCACGTGCGCCTGAACCGGCCGGCCAAGCGCAATTCGATCAGCGACGACATGCTGTCGCAATTGCACACCGTGTTTGTCAACATGCCCTCGCGATTCAAGGCCGCAGTGATCAGCGGCGAAGGCGATCACTTCTGCGCCGGCCTGGACCTGTCGGAGGTGAGCGAGCGCAACATCACCGAAGGCATGCATCACTCGCGGGCCTGGCACGCCTGCTTCGATGCCATCCAGTTCGGCCCCGTGCCCGTGATTGCGGTGCTGCACGGCGCGGTGGTGGGCGGCGGCCTGGAACTGGCCAGCAGCGCGCACCTGCGTGTGGCCGAGGCCAGCGCGTTTTATGCCTTGCCCGAAGGCACACGCGGCATCTTCGTGGGCGGTGGTGGCTCGGTGCGCATCAGCCGCCTGGTGGGCGTGACGCGCATGACCGACATGATGCTCACCGGCCGCGTCTTCGACGCCAACGAAGGCCACACGCTGGCGCTGAGCAACTACCTGGTGGGCGCCGGTGAAGGCCTGGCCCAGGCCCTGGCGCTGGCGCAGAAGATTGCGCTGAACGCACCGCTGTCCAACTACGCCATCACGCAGGCGCTGCCGCGCATTGCCGACCTGCCAGCCGCCGACGGCCTGTTCATGGAGTCGCTTGTGTCGTCCATCGCACAAGGTGACGAAGCGGCCAAGGAACGTGTACGGGACTTTCTGGACAAGCGGGCCGCCAAGGTGCAGGCGCCGCAGTGAACAGGCAGCATGTGCACCGTGTGGCCGTGCAGGTTGGAAGAACCCGGAGCGCATCAAGACCATCGCCGTGCCTGAAGACATCCGCGCCTTGTGCGCATGACCACCACCCCACCGGAGACACACGATGAATCTCACCCGCCGTCAAAGCCTGCTGCTGGCCGCCGCTGGCGCCGCCCTGCCCTGGCGCGTCCAGGCGCAAGGCTTCGAACAACCGAAATTCCTGTACGGCTTTCCTGCCGGCAGTGCCGGTGACATTGCCTGCCGCCGCGTGGCCGAACGGGTGGGCGGTTCAGCTTATGCCAAGAACGCCGCCATCGTCGAAAACAGGCCCGGTGCCGGCGGCCGCATCGCGCTGGATGGCTTGCGTGCGTCGCCCAGCGACGGCTCGGTGCTGGCCATGACGCCGTTCTCGGCCGTGTCGATCTACCCGCACGTCTACAAGAAGCTCAGCTACGACCCGGTGGCCGACTTCGTGCCGGTGTCCATCGCGGCCATCATGCACCACGGCCTGGCCGTGGGCCCCGTCGTGCCGGCCAGCGTGACCGACGTCAAAGGCTTCGTCGCCTGGGCCAAGGCCAACCCGGACAAGGCCAACTACGGCTCGCCCGCGGCGGGGTCGACACCGCACTTCCTGGGCGCGCTCCTGGGCCTGGGCCAGAACGTCGACCTCAAGCACATCCCTTACCGCGGATCGGTGCCCGGCATCACCGACGTGGTGGGCGGCCAGCTGGCGGCCATGTTCACGCCCGCTGGTGACTTCCTGCCCAACCACCGTGCGGGCAAGCTGCGGCTGCTGGGCACGTCAGGCAAGACACGCCTGCCCTTTGCACCCGACGTGGCCACCTTTGGTGAACAGGGATTCAGCGAACTGACCACCGAAGAGTGGTTCGGCTTCTACGCACCGGCGCGCACACCGGCCGCTGTGGTGGCTGCTGCCAACGCGGCCATCAACCAGGGCCTGAAAGACAAGTCGCTGGTGGACGGCCTGGCGATCGTTGGACTGCTGGCCCAGGGTTCGACACCGGACGAGATGGCCCGCAGCCAGCGCGCCGAGTTCGAACGCTGGGGCCCGCTGGTCAAGCGCATCGGCTTCACTGCCGACAGCTGAAGCGGCCAGGGCGCCACGCTGAAGGGCTGCGGTTGGCTCAGCCTCTCAGCGCTTGAGCAGTTCGCGCCAGCCGGCCCAGCCCAGCTGCTGCATCGTTTCGATGTTGCGTTCGTAGATCGCTTCCGCTGCCGGGAAAGCCGCCACCGCACGGTCGATGCTGTCTTCGCGCAGCAGGTGCAGCGTGGGATAGGGCGACCGGTTGGTGGCGTTGCCGACGTCGTCGGCACGCGCATCGGCAAACTGGAAGTGTGGGTGGAAGCTGGCGATCTGCAGCACACCTTCCAGGCCCAGGTCGGCCAGCGTGTCTTCGGCCACGCCCAGGAAGTCGTTGAAGTCGAAGAAGTCCTGCAGCACTTGCGGGTGCACGATGAGTGTGGTGTCCACTTCATCGGCGTCGGCCTGCGCCAGCCCTTGCAGTTCTTGCACCAGCTGCTTGAGCAAGGCCACCGGCTCGGTGGCTTCGCTCAACACCCAGCGGATCTGCCCCTTGCCGTGCACGGCCTTGGCAAAGGGGCACAGGTTGAGGCCGATGACCGCGCGCTCCAGCCAAATCTGCGTTTCGGCAATGGGCGTCATGGCCGCACGGCGGGGGTTTCGATCGGCATGCCGGCGGCGCGTTGCATCAGGTACAGCTCCAGCGCCGTGAGTTCGTCGCTGGCAAAAGCATAAGGCTGGGCGCGCACACCGCTCATGCAGTGGCGCAGGCGGCGCTGCAAAGAACCCACACCTTGCCATTCCAGCCGGTACAGCGGGTAGCCCGTGGGGTGGGCCTGCGGGATGGTGCTGCCCGCCAAGCGGCGGCCGGCCTGCTGGTCGTGGCACTGCGCGCAGGAGAAGTCGAGTTGGCCGATGCGCTGCTCATAGAGCTTCCGGCCTTGCTGCACAAAGGGTGCCAGCCGGGGGTCGGCAGCCGGCTGCACGGGCTGGCCGCGCGACTGGTGCGCAACGTAGGTTTCCAGACCCAGCAGCGCCTCGCTCTCGGGTGCGAGGGGCTTGCCCTTGACGTGCCGCGTCTGACACAGGTTGATGCGGGCCGACAGCGTGACCGGCTTGCCCAGCAGGCTGTCCATGGACGGGTAGCGCGCCGCCACCCCACGCAGGCTGGCTGCAGTGTGGCAACGCTGGCAGCTGCTGTCGAAGCGCTGCTGACCGTCCTTCAGCCACAAGAAGCCGGGGTTCTGCGCGTCGTCTTTCTGCAGTGCCTGTGTGGCAGGGCTCATGAAGTCGAAGCCCGACAGGCGTTGGGCCTGGGCGCTTGAAAGCGCGGCGCACAGAACCAGCAAGCCCAGCGCTGCGGCTCTCATGTCGCCGTGATGCGCACCGACTCGCTGTGCGCCACGCCGCGGTCGCCAGCCCAGGTGATCGTGAGCGTGCCGCTGCGCGGCAGCTTCAGGTGGAAGGCCAGGTAGGGGTTGGCGGCGATGGCGGCGTGCAGGTCGGCGGCGAAAACCAGCTCGCCTTCGAAGCGGCACTCCACGCGGCGCAGCAAGTCGCGCTGCAGGATTTCACCTTCCGAGCTGCGGCGGTAGCCGGTTTCCATTGGATGCTGCGCAAACGCGCGGATTTCGACGACTTCGCCAACCCGAGCCGAAGTCGGTGCCGTGACGATGACACGCAAGGTGCGCTCGGGCGCCAGCATCGTCGTGCCGCTGCCGCCGAAGGGTTCGAACACGATGTCGCCCGCGTCGGTGTAGGCCTCGACCACGAACTCCGGCAGCGCGACCGGGAACGTCAGCATCGATTCAGGCGTCGCCAGCGCCGGCCGCCAAACCACGCTGGCCGCAGCACCGATCATCAGCAGGCGGCGCTCATTCATTTCAGTTTTCCACGCCGCAAGGCGGCAGCCGCCACCGATGAAGGGTCGGCACCAAGCTTCACGCCACGGAACCGGCTCTGCCGGGCCGTTGGCGGACGGCCCCCTTGGGGGGTAGCGTGCGCCAGCGAGCTTGGGGGCTTCACTTCAACGTCCGCAGGTAAGCCACCACGTCTTCGACTTGCTGCGCATCCAGCACCGGCTTGCCTTGCCAGGCCGACCCGCTGATGGCCTTCTGCACGGTGCAGCGCCGGCATCAGGCTGTCGGGGTTGAGGCGCCGGCTGTCGACGATGCGCAGCCGCAGTTGCGCTTCGGTCCAGCGCGCGCCCGCGCCTTCCAGGTTCGTGGCCAGGTCGCCCTGAAGCTGCGGCAGCGGAAAGTCGGCCGACGGCGGCCCGCTGTGGCACAACAGGCACAGACCCACCGTGCGGCTGCCCACGATGGTCTGGCCGCGCGCAGCATCGCCTCGCGCAGCAGGTATTCGACCTGCGCATTGGTGCTGCGCAGCTCCTGCGCAGCCAGCCGCTCGACTTCGTCCCACAGCGCGAGGTCCACGCGCAACAGGAAGCTCTTTTGCCCGGGCTGGCCATCGTTGCTCAGGCCCCAACCCTCACCCTGCGGGCGGCAGGCGCGCTTCGATGACGGCCGCCAGGCGCTCGGGTTCGGGTGTGCCCAACATTGCCGTGCGGCCGTCGTGCAGCGTCAGCAGGACGGCCGGACCACCGATGGTGACGTTGTACAGGCGCTTGTCCTTGCTGCCCTTGATGCCCGAACCCGCCGAGGCAGGTGCCCGGGTGCGTTCGACGCGGCGGATGTCCACCAGTGCCAGTTGCCAACGCGGCCAGCCGATGTAGCCGAATCTCCAGCGCAAGTGCTGCGCGTCGAGCTCGATCACCAGGCGGCCCAGCAGCAGCAGGCTCACCATCAGGACCGGCAGCACCGGCAGCACCGGCAGTGCCACCAGACCGCCAGCGGTGGCGCCGGCTGGGCCAACCATCGCGGCCACGCCCAAGGTCACCAGACCCGACAGCGTCAGGATGATCCAGAGCACCGTGTAGGTCTGCACATGGCGGTAGGCAGCCACGCCTGCGCGGTGTCCTGCACACGCCAGACCACCACGGCGCTGATCTCCACCGGGTTGCCGCGTTTTTCGTTGACCTTCAAGGTGCTGGCGTCAAGGTTGCGCGCACTCAGCCCTGGGGCCCGGCACCGCCAACTGCCCGTGCAGCATCTGCACCAGCAGCGCGCTGGCCTGTTCCAGCAGCGGCCCGCGCGGCCGCTGTGCCGACGTGGCCAGCCACAGACTGGTGGCCAGTTGCTGGCGCCCGCCCAGGCTGACGGGCTGCACGACAAAGGCCTGCCCGTGACCGCTGGCCAGCACGGCGTTGAGGCTCAGCACCGCGTGCAGCGCATGGCGCTGCACCAGGTCCAGGATGGCCGGCACACTTTCGATTTCCAGTGCCACACGGGGTTTGAGGCCGGCTTCGGCCAGCACCGTTTCCAGCCGCATTCGGATGGCGTGCGGCCGACTGGGAATGACCAGCTCTCGCGTGGCCAGTTGCGCCAGCGTGATGGACGAACCGCGCAACGGCGAAGTGGGTGAACCGGATGAACGGGGCAGCCTTGACGGTCGCGCCGACACCAGGAACAGCGGCTCCTGCAGCACCGGCAGCAGGTCGATTGCGGCAGCCGGCGTGGCGTTGTAGACCACCGCGCAGTCGATGCGGCCCTGCGTCAGCCACTCCAGCGTGTAAGTGGACAGGCCCTCGACGACGCTGAGCTTGGCGCGCGGAAACTGCGTCCTAAAGGCTTCGACCAGCGGCGCGGTGAGCGTGCGGCTCACGCTGGGCGGCAGGCCGATGGACAGCAGGCCCGATGCCGCGCCGCGCTGGTCTTCCAGGTCTTGCCTGGCCCTTTCCACCTGCTGCAGGATGCCGCGGCCATGGGCCAGCAAGCGCACACCGGCCGGCGTGAGCGTGACGCCACGGCCGTTGCGATCAAACAGGCTCTGGCGCAGTTCGACTTCGAGCGCGCGCACCTGACGGCTGAGTGCCGGTTGCGCCACCCGCAGCACGCTGGCGGCGCGCGTGAAGCTGCCCAGTTCGGCCACCTGCACGAAGTAGGCGATCTGCTTGAAATCCATGCCGACATTGTCATGCCGTTTCAGCCTATCAGATAGTCCTGAAATCTCATTGATGAACAGGCTGGCGCGGACAAGAATCCAGCCCATGACGATCATCGGCATTTCCTCGATGGCCACCCGCAAAGTGCTGGCGGATCTGGCTGCGGCCTACACCAAATTCAGCGGCCGGGCAGTGGCCATCGAATCGGTGGGCGGTGTGGACGCTGCGAGACGCGTGCAGGCCGGCGAGGCCTTCGACGCGGTGCTGCTGGCGTCCGACGCCATCGACGAGTTGGTGGCATCGGGCCACGTGCTGCCCGGCAGCACGGTGGACCTGGTGCAGTCGGCCGTGGCGATGGCCGTGCGCGCCGGTACGCCGCAGCCCGACGTGGGCAGCGAAGAAGGCGTCAAGCAGGCGGTGCTGGCCGCGCGCAGCATCAGCTTTTCCACCGGCCCCAGCGGCGTCTACCTGAACCAGCTGTTCGGGCGCTGGGGCATTGCAGCAGCCATCGCGCCCCGCCTTGTGCAAGCGCCGCCCGGCGTGCCCGTGGGCACCCTGGTGGCCAGCGGCGATGTCGAATTGGGCTTCCAGCAACTGAGCGAGCTGATGCACCTGGACGGCATCACGGTGCTGGGTACCTTGCCGGCAGCCATCGCCTGCGTCACCACTTTCTGTGGCGGGATCTGCGCCACCTCGACACAAGCCGAGGCTGCGCGCGACATGCTGCAATTCATGGCCTCGCCCGCTGCCGCGGCGGCCAAACGCCGCCAGGGCATGGAACCTGCCTGAGCGGCTGGACATCTTTCATCCAACAGCACACCGCCACATGATCATCGACTGCCACGGCCACTACACCACCGCGCCCAAAGCGCTGGAGAACTGGCGCAACGCCCAGATCGCCGGCATCAAGGACCCGGCCGCCAAGCCGCGTGTGGCCGACCTGAAGATCTGCGACGATGAACTGCGCGAAACCATCGAAACCAATCAGCTGCGGCTGATGAAAGAGCGTGGCAGCGACCTCACCATCTTCAGCCCGCGCGCCAGTTTCATGGCCCACCACATCGGCGACTTCGAGGTCAGCAGCACCTGGGCCGCCATCTGCAACGAGCTGTGCTTGCGCGTCGCGCAGTTGTTCCCGGACCATTTCATCCCGGCGGCCATGCTGCCGCAAAGCCCGGGTGTCGACCCCGCCAGCTGCATCCCCGAACTGGTGAAGTGTGTGGAACAGTTCGGCAACGTCGCCATCAACCTGAACCCCGACCCTTCGGGCGGCCACTGGACCAGCCCGCCGCTGTCTGACCGCAGCTGGTACCCCATCTACGAGAAGATGGTCGAGTACGACATCCCGGCCATGGTGCACGTCAGCACCAGCTGCAATGCCTGCTTCCACACCACCGGCGCGCATTACCTGAACGCCGACACCACGGCCTTCATGCAGTGCCTGACCAGCGACCTGTTCAAGGACTTCCCCACGCTGCGTTTCATCATCCCCCACGGCGGCGGCGCGGTGCCCTACCACTGGGGCCGATTCAGGGGTCTCGCGCAAGAGCTGAAGAAGCCGCTGCTGAAAGACCACCTGTTGAACAACATCTTCTTCGACACCTGCGTCTACCACCAGCCGGGCATCGACCTGCTGACGAAGGTGATCCCGGTGGACAACATCCTGTTTGCCAGCGAAATGATCGGCGCGGTGCGCGGCATCGACCCCGAAACGGGCCATTACTACGACGACACCAAGCGCTACATCGAAGCCAGCACCATCGTCGTGGGCGACGACCGGCACAAGATCTACGAAGGCAATGCGCGGCGTGTCTACCCGCGGCTGGATGCCGCGCTGAAATCGAAAGGACTCTGACCATGTTTGAACTGGGCGTCGTCAAACGTTGCGTCAACCGCGCCGACCGCGTGGCCGCCGACGGGCTGGGCCGATACGGCGCGTCCACCGTGCACGAGGCCATGGGCCGCGTCGGCCTGATGAAACCCTACATGCGGCCCATCTACGGCGGCGCGCGCATCTCGGGCACCGCCGTCACCGTGCTGCTGCAGCCGGGTGACAACTGGATGATGCATGTCGTGGCCGAGCAGATCAGGGAAGGCGACATCGTCGTCGCCGCCGTCACGGCCGACTGCACCGATGGCTACTTCGGCGACCTGCTGGCCACGTCCTTCATGGCACGTGGTGCACGCGGCCTGGTCATCGACGGCGGCTGCCGCGATGTCAAAGATCTCACCGAGATGGGCTTCCCGGTGTGGAGCAAGGCCATCAGCAGCAAGGGCACCATCAAGTCCACGCTGGGCTCGGTGAACATCCCGGTGGTCTGCGCCGGCATGTGGGTGACACCCGGCGACGTGATCGTGGCCGACGACGACGGTGTGGTGGTGGTGCCTGCCGCCATGGCCCTGGCCACCGCCGAAGCCGCCGCCAGGCGCGAGGCCAACGAAGGCGAAAAACGCGCCAGGCTGGCATCGGGCGTGCTGGGTCTGGACATGTACAACATGCGCGAACCGCTGGCCAAGGCCGGGCTGAAGTACATCGACTGACGCGGGCGACGGACTGCACACGAGCAACAACGGACACCCAACGATGCACATCACGATCATCGGCTACGGCGAGGTCGGCAAGATCCTGGCCGAAGACCTGCGGGAACAGGACCAGGTGGTCACCGCCTTCGATTTGAAGCTGCAAGGTGAAGGGGCGGCGCCGCTGCGTGAACACGCGGCGCGTTACGGCGTGACGCTGGCGGCCACCACTGCTGACGCCGTACGCGGTGCAGACCTGGTGATCTCCGCCGTCACCGCCAGCCAGACCGGCGCCGTGGCGGAAGCCTGTGTGCCGGCCATCGGCAAGGCGTGCGCCATCGGTCGGACCTATTACCTGGACTTCAACTCCGCTTCACCCGGCGCCAAGGCCGAAGCCGCCACACTCATCGACAGCGCCGGCGGGCGTTATGTCGAAGGTGCGGTGATGACGCTCATCAGCGGCTACCGCATCAAGGTGCCGCTGCTGCTGGGCGGGCCACATGCACAGGCCTTGCTGCCGCTGATCACACCGCTGGGTTTTGCTGCACGTGTGGCCAGCGAACGGCTGGGCGTGGCCAGCGCCACCAAGCTGTGCCGCAGCGTGATGATCAAAGGCCTGGAGGTCATGCTCATCGAAAGCCTGACCACCGCGCGGCACTACGGCGTGGAAGACGCGGTCATCGCGTCGCTGGTCGAAACCTATCCGGGCGTGGACTGGCAGAAGCAGGCCACGTATGCGTTCCAGCGGGTCATCGAACACGGCCGCCGCCGCGGTGAAGAGATGCAGGAAGCCGCTCGCACCGTGCACGACGCCGGGCTGCAGCCCCTGTCTGCCGCCGGCACGGCGCAGCGCGACACCTGGGTGGCTGAACAAGGCGATGCAGGCGTGTTTGGCACCCGAGGCGCACCGGGTTTTGCCCGCAGCGAAGATTGGCGGCAGGAGGCCGATCGCATCCTTGCCCACCGCTCGGCCAGGGAGTCGACATGAAGACCCAGGTTGCCATCATCGGCGGCGGCCCCGCCGGGTTGCTGCTGTCCGAAATGCTGCACCGCCAGGGCGTGGACAGCGTGGTGCTGGAAGCGCGCAGCCGCGCCTACGTGCTGGCGCGCATCCGCGCCGGTGTGCTGGAACAGACCACCGTGGACGTGCTGCGTGCCAACGGCCTGGGCGAACGCATGGACGCGCAGGGCCACCCGCACGACGGCATGCGCATCGTCTGGGCCGGCCGCGACAGTTTTTTCATCGACTGCTTCAAGCACCTGGGCAAACGTTTCATGGCCTACGGCCAGACGCAGGTCCAGGAAGACCTTTTTGCCGCCGCCGACCGCCGCCAGGCGCGGGTGCTGACCGAAGCCACCGACGTGCAGCCGATGGACGTCGAAAGCGAGACGCCCTTTGTGCTGTTCCGCCACAACGGCGAAGACCTGCGGCTTGACTGCGACTACATCGCCGGTTGCGACGGTTTTCACGGCGTCAGCCGCAAGGCCATACCCGCCACGCACCTGCGCGAATTCGAGAAGGCCTACCCCTTCGGCTGGCTGGGCATCCTGTCTCGCACCGCGCCCCTGCCCGACGTCACCTACGCCAACCACCCGCGCGGTTTTGCGCTGGCTTCCATGCGCAGCAGCACGCTCAGTCGCTACTACGTGCAGGTGCCGCTGGACGACCAGGTGCAGGACTGGAGCGACGACCGCTTCTGGAGCGAACTGACCTCGCGATTTCCGCCCGAACTGGCGGCACGCATCCAGACCGGGCCGTCGATCGAAAAGTCGATCGCGCCGCTGCGCAGTTTTGTCGCAGAACCCATGCGCCATGGCCGGCTGTTCCTGTGCGGCGACGCCGCGCACATCGTGCCGCCCACCGGCGCCAAGGGCCTGAACCTGGCCGTGTCCGATGTCTTCTACCTGGCACGCGCCATGACCGCGCACTACCACCAGGGCAGTGACGCCCTGATCGACGGCTACAGCGCGATGGCGTTGCGGCGCGTCTGGAGTTCGGTGCGCACTTCCTGGTACCTGACCAACCTGCTGCACCGCTTTCCGGGCAACAGCACCTTCGATCAGCGCGCCCAGGAAACCGAGCTCGACTATCTGAAGTCGTCGGCCCACGCGCAGGCCTCGCTGGCCGAGCAGTACGCCGGCATACCTTTCGAACCGGCGAACTGAAACACACCATGGCCTTTGACAAGACCCCCGGCTGGCTGGACTGGTACGCCGGCCCGAGCAAGCCCCGCTTCCAGTTGCCCCCCGGCAGCGTGGATGCACACGGCCATGTCTTCGGCCCCGGCGAAGAATTTCCCTTTGCACCCGAGCGCAAGTACACACCCTGCGACGCCAGCAAGCAGCAGCTGTTTGCGCTGCGAGACCACCTGGGTTTTGCGCGCAACGTGATCGTGCAGGCCACCTGCCACGGCGCCGACAACCGCGCCATGGCCGATGCCTGTCGGGCCAGCGGTGGCAAGGCACGCGGCGTGGCCACCGTCAGGCGCAGCGTCACCGACCAGCAGTTGCAGGAGCTGCACGACAGCGGTGTGCGCGGCGTGCGCTTCAACTTCGTCAAGCGCCTGGTGGACTTCACGCCGAAGGACGAGCTGCTGGAAATTGCCCACCGCATCAAGGCACTGGGCTGGCATGTGGTGATCTATTTCGAGGCCGTGGACCTGCCGGAGCTGTGGGAATTTTTCACTGCACTGCCCACCACCGTTGTCGTGGACCACATGGGCCGGCCCGACGTTGGCCTGCCGGTGGACGGCCCACAGTTTGAGCTGTTCGTGAAGTTCATGCAGCAGCACGACAACGTCTGGAGCAAGGTCAGCTGCCCAGAACGCCTGAGCGTGCGCGGCCCGAAGGCCCTGAACGGCGAACAGACTGCCTACCGCGACGTGGTGCCCTTCGCGCGCCGCATCGTCCAGACCTTCCCTGACCGCGTGCTGTGGGGCACCGACTGGCCGCACCCGAACCTGAAAGACCACATGCCCGACGACGGCCTGCTGGTGGATTTCATCCCGCACATCGCCACGACAGCCGAACTGCAACACAAGCTGCTGGTGGACAACCCCATGCGCCTGTACTGGCCGGAGGAGGCCTGACGTGTCCCTGGACAAACCTTACCTCGACGTGCCCGGCACCACCATCTTCGACGCCGAGCAAAGCCGCAAGGGCTACCACCTGAACCAGTTTTGCATGAGCCTGATGAAAGCCACCAACCGCGAGCGTTTCAAGGCCGACATGCGCGCCTACCTGGATGAGTGGCCGATGACGGAAGAGCAGAAACAGGCGGTGCTGGCGCGCGACCTGAACCGCTGCATTGCCGCCGGCGGCAACATCTACTTCCTGGCCAAGATCGGTGCCACGCTGGGCAAGAGTTTTCAACAGATGGCCGGCAGCATGACCGGCATGACCGAAGAGGAGTACCGCGACATGATGATCAGCGGCGGCCGATCGGTCGAGGGCAACCGCGTGGTGGGCGAAGACGGCAGCGCGCAGGCACATCGGCAGCCGCAAGGCAGCAGCACGAAGGTGGGGCTCTGAGATGGCACGCATCACCGCCAGCGTCTACACCAGTCACGTGCCCGCCATCGGCGCCGCGCTGGACCTGGGCAAAGACAAAGAACCGTACTGGCAGCCCGTCTTCAAGGGCTACGAGTTCAGCCAACGATGGCTCAAGGACAACAGGCCCGATGTCATCTTCCTGATCTTCAACGACCACGCCACGGCCTTCAGCCTGGACATGATTCCCACCTTCGCCATCGGCACGGCAGCGTCTTACCAGCCGGCCGACGAAGGCTGGGGCCCACGGCCGGTGCCAACGGTCATCGGCCATCCGGAACTGGCCAGCCACATCGCGCAGAGCGTGATCCAGGACGACTTCGACCTCACCATCGTCAACAGGATGGACGTCGACCACGGCCTGACGGTGCCGCTGTCGCTGATGTGCGGCCCGCAAGACCCGGTGAATGGCGCCTGGCCTTGCCCGGTGATTCCCTTTGCCGTGAACGTGGTGCAGTACCCGGTGCCCAGCGGCCGCCGTTGCTACAACCTGGGCCGCGCCATCCGCAAGGCCGTCGAAAGCTACGACGAGGACCTGAACGTGCAGATCTGGGGCACCGGCGGCATGAGCCACCAGCTGCAGGGGCCGCGCGCGGGGCTCATCAACAAGGTGTTCGACAACAACTTCCTCGACCGCCTGATCGCCGACCCCGAAGGCCTGGCCGGCGTGCCGCACATCGACTACGTGCGTGAAGCCGGCAGCGAAGGCATCGAGCTGGTGATGTGGCTCATCGCACGCGGCGCGATGAACGACAAGCCGCCCACCGTGCGGCACCGCTTCTATCACGTGCCCGCCAGCAACACCGCGGTGGGCCACCTCATTCTGGAAAACACATGAGCCCCCACTCTCGCATTCGCTCGACACCCCCCAAGGGGGCTGACCTCCCTCGGGAAACCCTGCGGGAGGTCGCATGACGGTCAAAGTTGCGCTTGCGGGCGCCGGTGCCTTCGGCATCAAGCACCTCGATGCGATCAAGCTCATCGACGGCGTCGAGGTCGTCAGCCTCATCAGCCGCGATCTGGAAAAGACCCGCGAAGTGGCGGCCCGGTACGGCATCTCCCACGTCACCACCGACCTGGCCGAGAGCCTGGCGCGCAGCGATGTCGACGCCGTCATCCTGTGCACGCCCACGCAGATGCACGCCGCGCAGGCCGTGGCCTGCATGAAGGCCGGCAAACACGTGCAGGTGGAAATTCCGCTGGCCGACAGCCTGCGCGACGCCTACCGCGTGGTGCAGATGCAAGAGAACACCGGCCTGGTGGCCATGTGCGGCCACACACGCCGCTTCAACCCCAGCCACCAGTGGGTGCGCCAGCGCATCACCGCCGGCCAGTTCAACATCCAGCAGATGGATGTGCAGACCTACTTCTTTCGCCGCACGAACATGAACGCGCTGGGCCAGGCTCGCAGCTGGACCGATCACCTGCTGTGGCACCATGCCGCGCACACGGTGGACCTGTTCGCCTACCAGGCACAAAGCCCGATCGTGAAGGCCCACGCGGTGCAAGGCCCCATCCACCCGGCTCTGGGCATTGCCATGGACATGAGCATCCAGCTCAAGGCCGCCAGCGGCGCCATCTGCACGCTGAGCCTGAGCTTCAACAACGACGGCCCGCTGGGCACCACCTTCCGCTACATCGGCGACACCAACACCTACCTGGCGCGCTACGACGACCTGGTCAGCGGCAAGGACGAAATGATCGACGTCAGCGCTGTGGCGGTGTCGATGAACGGCATCGAGCTGCAAGACCGCGAGTTCTTTGCCGCCATCCACGAAGGCCGCCCACCCAATGGCGCGGTGGCGCAAGTGCTGCCTTGCTACGAGGTGCTGCACGATCTGGATCGGCAGCTGCAAGAAGGCTGATGCCGTCCAGCCGGGCCCAGCGACCGGCTGCGATCAAAAGCCCAGGTCCCAATCCGGGTCGCGCTGCCGCAGGCGCCACTGCTTCAGGAACAACTTGACTTGCGCTGGCTCGCGGCCCAGGCGTCGGCGGTCCTGGTCCAGCAGCAGCTGCAACAGATCCAGTTCACGCGTTTCTTCCTTGATCAGTTCGATCAACTTGTCGGGGTCCAGCCGGCGGTTCAGCCACAGGCCGTAGCTGGCGCTGAAGGCGTGCTGCCGGCCGTCGATCTCGGCTTCCAACTCTTGCAACTGACCGCTCAGCACCTTGTTGAAATGCCGCACCTGGTCGGCCGCCATGCGCGACGCGTGGGCCATGTCCACCTGTTCGATCTGCAGCTGCAGTTCAAGCAGCGTCAGCAGGTCGCCGGCTTCGTAAGCCGCATTGGCGCGCTGCATGCGCGCGGTGGCGGCGGCACGTTCTTCGGCCGGGGTGCCGGCCGGCATGCGATCGGGGTGCAAGGCGCTGGCCAGCTTGCGGTAGACCTCGCGCACGGTCTGCGAGATGCGGCGTTCGTCCTCTTCGGCCCGCTTCTGCGCTGCGGTCTGGCGCGGTGCCTTGGTCTTGCGCCGCCGCTCGGCGTGTGCCTCATGCGCCCGTTGCGCCTGTTCCCATTCCTGGTCCATGCTGGCCTGCGCACGCTGCAGCAGCTCTTCGGCCGATTGCACCGGCGCGTCACCCAGGTCAACGCCGGTGAGACTTTCGACGACGGACTTGAACTGGTCCAGCTGCTGCTGGCCTTCGGTGTCGAAGTCGACATCGGTGTGGCGGTTGTAGAGGGCCTTGACCTCTTCGTCCGCATCGTCGCTCGCGTCCAGCAATTCGCCGCAGATGTCGCAGATCATCTCGGACAGCGTGCCGCGGTCGGCCTTGGACCACTTGTGCTGCAGTTGCAACTGCTCCAGCTGCAACGCCCATTCAAAGCGCGACCGGCCCAGCCGCTGGCGCAGCGGCGCCACCTGCTGCTGATGCACCTGTGCAAAGAGCGGCAGGTTCTGCTGCCAGCTCTGCAGCCGGGCGCGCGCCTTGTCGATCTTGACCAGCAAGGTCTGGAATTTCTTGTGCTCGGGTGACAGGGCCTGCGTCGATGCAGCCAGCGTGATGGATCGGCGCTTGTCCATCACCAGGCGGCCTCAGATGGACAAACGGCGCTGACGGCCGGGCTGGGCAATTGGCTGTCCATGTGTGCTGACCCGGCTTGGCTGGGAGTAAAGATCATGTGGCCATTGTTGTGCATCATCACGCGCCAACCCCACACCACCGGAGCCACAGCTTGAACACCCGCCGCATCGGCCCCTTCCAGACGCCAGCCATCGGCCTGGGCTGCATGAACCTGAGCCACGCCTACGGCACACCCCCTTCGGCCGAGGCGGGCGAACGCCTGCTGCTGTCGGCGCTGGACGCCGGTGTCACGCTGTTCGACACCGCCGCGCTGTACGGTTTTGGCACCAATGAAACGCTGGTGGGCCGTGCGCTCAAGGCCCACCGCAGCCAGATCGTGCTGTGCAGCAAGGGCGGCATGGCGGGTGTGAAGCAGGACGACGGCAGCACGGTGCGTGTCATCGATGGCCGACCCCAGGCCGTGCGGCGCAACTGCGAAGACAGCCTGCAGCGCCTGCAGACCGACCACATCGACCTGTACTACCTGCACCGCTGGGACAAACGGGTGCCCATCGAAGACAGCGTAGGCGAACTGTCGCGCCTGGTGGAACGTGGCCTCGTGCGGTCCATCGGCCTGAGCGAAGTCTCGGCGGTGACGATCAAAAAAGCCCATGCGGTGCACCCCATCGCCGCCGTGCAGACCGAATACTCGCTGTGGACACGCAACCCCGAGATCGCCGTGTTGCAGACCTGCCGCGACATCGGCGCCGCCTTTGTCGCATTCAGCCCGGTGGCACGGGGCTTCCTGACGGGCGCGCCACCCGACCCGGCGGCCTTCGACACCAAGGACATCCGCCGCAGCATGCCGCGCTTTGCGGCCGAGCACTACGCCGCCAACCTGGCGCTGCTGTCCGGCGTGCAAGCGGTGGCCGACGAAGCTGCCTGCACGGTGGCGCAGCTGGCACTGGCCTGGCTGCTGGCCCGCGGCGAGCACGTGTTGCCGATTCCTGGCACCACGAACGTGGCGCACCTGCAAGAAAACCTGGCGGCTGCGCGGGTGCAACTGTCCGCAGCGCAGATGGAACGAATGGACGGTCTGATCAACAGCCGCAATGTGTCTGGCAACCGCTACAGCGCGCAGTCGCAGTCCGAAGTGGACACCGAAGTGTTTACGGCCTGAAGTTGCGCTGAGGCTCAGCGCCCCAAGGGCAGGTGGTTCATTGCGCCTTCGAACACTGCCCAACAAAGGTGGGCGGTCTTCCTGTCCAAACAGACCGGATCCTCGGAAGGCGACCTGGAACTCTTCTTCAAGGCCATGGAAGACACGTTCGAACACGACCGCTCGGCTGCCCGTGGCCAGATGTCCACGCGCGGCCTGTACGTCTTCAAACACGACAGCGAGTTAAGCAACGCCCACGCCCATGCGCTGTTTGACCGCCTGGGCGTGACGCGAAGCAATGGCAACAGCGACGCCAGCACACCGGCGCGCGACTTCGCCGCATACTCGGCGGCATTCGACGGGCAGGCGCTGGCCGTGGGCTAAAGCATCCAGGCTGCACCCGGCGTCACCCTCACCCGGAGGTGCTGAAAATGGACTGGCGCGAACGCGTCGTCACCGACCCCGACATCTTGCTGGGCAAGCCCACCGTCAAGGGCACCCGCTTGTCCGTGGAGTTGATCCTGGGTTGGTTGTGCCAAGGCTAGACGGTGGACATGCTGTTGGAGAACTATCCAACCCTGAGCCGTGACGATGTGCTGGCCGCGCTGGCGTTTGCCGCCGACATGCTGCGCGACGAGCGCTACATCGCCATCCACCAGGCCGCCTGAACCGACGCTCGCGAGCCCATGGACCGCCCGGCCTTGCTGGCCAACGAAAACGTGCCGGCACCACTGGTGCGCCAATTGCGGGAACGCGGGAACGCGGGCTGACCGTGCACGCGGTGGCCGACCTCATGCCGATGGCCAGTTCGAATTTCTGGCGCCGGTGCGGGTGGTTGATGCGGTGACGCGCATATCCACCATCGCCGATGTGACACAGAAAGTGGGCCGCACCGGCCCGCTGGTATTCGTGAAGGTGCGGCATGAGTTGCGTTGCAACGGCCATGCCAAGCCCGCGCTGGTGGAGATTCACGACATCGTCTACCGCGAATCCAAGCAGGCCGGCGATGTGAAGCCGCCGCCCATCAAGACACGGGCGTTGCCTGGCAGCGCGGTTTCCGGATCCGGGTATACCGGGCCGGAAACGCACCCCCTCGGGGGGGCATAAGCGCTAACTTAAAATGAGTCAATCTGCTATGCTCCAGTCCGCCATGAGAAGGGAGCGGCATGCATGACTCGTTTGAGCTGGACGACATCGACGACGCCTGCGCGGACGATCTGGCGGCTGGTGAGTTGGCCAGCATTGGGCAGGACTGGGAAGTCGTGATGCAGATGCTGCCGGCGCAATGGGAGGCCAAGGCGGCCGAGCTCGGAGCGGTGCGACGACTGCGCGGCTTTGCCAGCGTAGGCTCGCTGCTTCGGGTGCTGCTCATTCACCTGGCCGACGGCTGCTCGCTGCGCGAGACGGCGGTGCGTGCCAGTGCAGGCGGGTTGGCGTCGGTGTCGGATGTGGCGCTGCTCAAGAGGCTGCGCGGCTGCGGCGCCTGGTTCGAATGGATGGCCCGTGAGATGGCCACCGGCATGGCTTTGCCGTCGGCCGCCAACGCGCTGCTGCCTGGCCGGCGCGTGCGCTTGGTAGACGGCAGCTCGGTGTGCGAGCCCGGCGCCACGGGCTCGACATGGCGGCTGCACTATGCGCTGAACCTTCACACACTGAGTTGCGACGAGGTGCATGTCAGCGATGCCAGTGTTGGCGAGAGCCTGACGCACTTTGCCATCCACGCGGGTGACGTCATCATGGCCGACCGCGGATTCGCCAAGCGGCCCGGCTTGCGGCATGTGGTGCAGTGCAAGGGAGATGTCGTGCTGCGAGCGAGCCTGACGAGTTTGCCGCTGCACGACCGCCGCGGCCGGCCATTGGACATGTTGCCGCTGCTGCGCACGCTGGCCATCGGGCAAGCCGCCGACTGGCCCGCGCGGGTGCAGGACGACATCGGCGCCATCGCGGTACGCGTGTGCGCCTACAAGAAGACTGCTGCGCAGACGCTGGCGGCACAAGAAGCGATCCAGCAGGAGGCTCGCAAAAAGCAGCGCACCGTGCAGCCCCAGACCCTGGAAGCCGCCGGCTACGTCATTGTGGTGACCACGCTGGCCGAGCCCAGTGCGGCAGCGATCATGGAGTTTTACCGAAGGCGATGGCAGATCGAGTTGGCCTTCAAGCGCTTGAAGTCGCTTCTGCAGCTTGGGCACCTCAAGAAGATCGACAAAGAGGGTGCCAAAGCCTGGCTGCAGGGCAAACTGCTCGTGGCCTGCCTGATCGAAAAGCTCATCCTCACGGCTGAGCGATTTTCCCCCTGGGGCTACGCCGCAGGCGACGGCAGCGGAGTTGCCGCGCCGCTCGAGATGGCGTGAGTACGCGCTCATTCACATGCTCCTGATCCGCGCCTGCAATCCCCACTGTCGCTGCGCAAGTGCATGCGGTGCTGGAATGAACTCGCGGCACAGCTGCGCGAAGCACCTCGTCTGCGGCAATACCAATGTGAGGTTCCGGGGTCATGATTATTAAGTTAGCGCTTATGGCCTCAGGGGGAAGCCGGGTTGACTGATAGGGGTTCGTGCACTCCTCGCAGCCTGTGCCGCGCTCAGGAGGCGAATCGATTCCTGGAACGCGCCAACGGGCCTGGGTCAGAGTGCAGGAGCGCAAGCGGCCTACGGCTCGGCAAGTAAGAGCGATACTGCGCGTGGCACGGTGGTGTCCGCCGAATCCCTCGGCATACCCCGCGTCATCTCTGGAAAGCGCGCCATGTCCCCGACAGGCCAGCATGAAAACCCGCTCGACGTCATCACGAAGGGGGCGCTTTCGCAAGACGCTCAGCGTCAGTCGGACTTGTTCAAGACCACCGCCTTGCAGACGACTATCTTCAACAGCGCCAACTTCTGCAGCATCGCGACCGACGCCAAAGGCGTCATCCAGATTTTCAACGTCGGCGCCGAACGCCTGTTGGGCTACACCGCTGCCGAAGTGGTGAACAAGTTCACGCTGACCGATTTTCACGATGCCCAGGAATCGATCGCGCGCGCCGTGGCGCTCAGCCTCGAATTCCAAACCGATATTGCACCTGGCTTCGAGGCGATTGGGTTTCGCGCCCTACGTGGCATCGAAGACACCTACGAGCTCACCAAGGTCAGGAAGGATGGCAGCCGCTTCCCGGCTTTGGTGTCCGTCACGGCCCTGCGCGACCCCGATGACGCGGTCATCGGCTATCTTTTGATCGGTACCGACAACACTGCCAGCACGCAGGCTTATCGCTACGCGCGAAGCCTGCTGGAAGCAAGCCTCGACCCGCTCGTCACCATCAGCCCCGAGGGCAAGATCACCGACGTCAACGAGGGCTCCGTCAAGGTCACCGGGGTGTCGCGCGAGAAGCTGATCGGCACGGACTTCTCGAACTACTTCACCGAGCCCGAGAAGGCGAGCCAGGGCTACCAGCAGGTCTTTGCCGATGGCTTCGTCACCGACTACCCGCTGACCATCCTGCATCAGGGTGGCCGTCTGACCGACGTTCTCTACAACGCCTCGGTCTACAAGGACGCGCATGGCAGAGTCCTGGGTGTGTTCGCCGCCGCCCGCGACATTACCGCCCGCAAGCAGGCCGAGACGGCCCTGATGAAAGCCGGCGCCCTGCAAAGCGCGATCTTCAACAGCGCCAACTTCTCCAGCATTGCGACCGACGCGAACGGCGTGATCCAGATTTTCAACGTCGGCGCCGAGCGCATGCTGGGTTACACGGCCGCCGAGGTGACGAACAGGATCACGCCGGCGGATATTTCCGATCCGCAGGAAGTGATCGTGCGTGCCACGGCGCTCAGCGTCGAGCTCGGGACTGAGATCGCACCGGGCTTCGAAGCCCTGGTGTTCAAGGCCTCGCGCGGCATCGAGGACATCTACGAGCTGACTTACATCCGCAAGGACGGCAGCCGCTTCCCGGCCGTGGTGTCCGTCACGGCGCTGCGCGATGCGCAGAACGCGATCATCGGCTATCTGCTGATCGGTACCGACAACACCGCCCGCAAGCAGGTCGAGGCCGAGCGGCAACGGCTGGATCGGGTCTTGCGTGAAACGAATCTGGAACTTCAAGACGCCAAGGTCGAGGCCGAACGTGCCAACCTGGCGAAATCGGACTTCCTGTCCAGCATGAGCCACGAGCTGCGTTCGCCGCTCAACGCCATACTCGGCTTCGCGCAATTGATTGACTCCGGTTCTCCGCTGCCGACACCGGACCAGAAGGAAAGCACCGACCAGATCCTTCAGGCGGGCTGGTATCTGCTGGAGTTGATCAACGAGATTCTCGATCTCGCGCAGATCGAATCGGGCAAGCTGTCGTTGTCGACCGAGCCCATCTCCCTGAACGAAGTCTTGAGCGATTGCCAGGCGATGGTCGAACCGCAGGCGCGCAAGAGCGGAATTCGGGTTAGTTTTCCCAATCCGGAACATTCCTTTTTCGTCAGTGCAGATCGCACACGCGTGAAACAGATCTTCGTCAATCTGCTGTCGAATGCGATCAAGTACAACCGGGTCGACGGCTCGGTCGAGGTGACTTGCCGCGCCTGCCCGGGCGATCGCGTTCGTGTGAGTTTCGAGGACTCTGGCGAAGGCTTGGCGCCAAACAAGCTTGCACAGTTGTTCCAGCCCTTCAATCGCCTTGGCCAGGAACACGGCGTCGAAGAAGGCACCGGTATCGGACTGGTCGTCAGCAAGCAACTGGCCGAGTTGATGGGGGGCTCGATCGGCGTGGAGAGCATAGTGGGCGTCGGCAGCGTGTTCTGGGTCGAGTTCAACGCGACCGACGCCATCGAGGCGCACCGAGGTGCAAGTGCGCCTGCACCCGCCATGCCCGTCGACGCCGCAGGCACCGCGCCACAGCGCACCGTTCTTTGCGTCGAAGACAACCCGGCCAACCTGATGCTCATCACGCGAATCCTGGCCCGTCGGCCCGATATTCGTCTGCTCAATGCGAAGGACGGGCGGCAGGGCATCGAGATGGCGCATACCGTCATGCCCGAGGTCATCCTGATGGACATCAATCTTCCGGGTATCAATGGCGTCGCGGCGCTCAAGATCCTCGCCGCTGACGCGGCCACGAGCCACATTCCCGTCATCGCGATCAGCGCCAACGCCATGCCCAGAGACATCGAGCGGGGTTTGGAGGCAGGGTTTTTTCGCTACCTCACCAAACCGATCAAGGTCGACGAGTTCATGGAAACGCTGGACCTTGCTCTCGAATGCGCGAGAGCATGGTCCGAAGTCGGCATGGGCGAGCAGAGCAGCCGATGACACTCGAACTGGACATCCTCGCCGCCAAAATCTTGATCGTCGACGATCAGCCCGCGAATGTGCGGGTCTTGAGCCGTTTGCTGACCGAAGCGGGCTACGCCCAGGTGACGTCCACCATGAATCCATCGGAAGTGCGGGCTCTGTACGGCCGCAACGACTACGACCTGATCCTGCTCGACCTGCAGATGCCCGTCATGGATGGCTTCGCCGTGATGGAGGAATTGCAAACCAACGGCGTCAAGAGCTACGTGCCCGTCATCGTTCTCACGGTCGAGCCCAATTACAAGCTGCGCGCATTGCAGGCGGGCGCCAAAGATTTCATCAGCAAGCCGTTCGACCTGGTCGAAGTCAAGACGCGCGTCCGCAACATGCTGGAAGTGCGGATGCTGTATCGAAATCTGGAACGTCAGAACAGGCTGCTGGAACAGGCTGTGCACGACCGAACCACCGAATTGCGCGAGCTAGCCGGCTATCTGATCACCGCCCGCGAAGACGAAAAGGCCCACTTGGCGCGCGAGCTGCACGACGAACTGGGCTCCTTGCTGACGGCCGCAAAGTTGAACCTTGCTCGTCTGCGCGGCACGCTGTTCGAAGACCCGGCGACAGCGGATCGCCTCAAGCAGGTGAACCAGCATCTGGACGAAGGAATTTCATTGAAGCGCCGGATTGTCGAGGACCTGCGGCCCTCGTCCCTCGCAACGTTCGGCCTGACGATCAGTCTTGCGAACCTGTGCGCAGAAGTGGGCGCGCGACTGAACCTCACGATCAAGGTCGAGTTCGACGAGGTCCGCTTGATGCCGGATGGGCACCTGGCGATCTACCGCCTGGTTCAAGAGGCACTGAACAATGTGTGCAAGCACGCCAAGGCAACACGGGTCCGGGTTTCGGTCAAGAGCGAGCCGATTCAGGTGAGGGTGCAGATCGAAGACGACGGTATCGGGTTCGATCCGAGCCAGCCCAAGTCGGCCGCGCACGGCATTGCCGGGATGCGATTTCGGATAGAGCAACTGGACGGCCGCATGTCAGTGGCGTCGAGCCCAGGCGCGGGCACGCTGCTCGAAGCCATCATGCCGGTGGCCCTCGCTGCAGCCGCGGCGGGCTGAGTTCTGCGTTCGACAGTTGGCTTGGCCTGCAGTCGCGGTGCCGCTGAGTTAAGGCAATGCTGAACAAGTCCCTCAAGGCGCCCGCATCCCTGTTCTGGGCGGTCTGCGGCGTTGCAAATCCTCGCCACAGCCCAGGCTAAGTCTGCGGTTTGCGCCTTGCATCCCATCCCAAATCAGGGCGCGGACACTCGCGGGGACTTGTTCAGCGTCGCCTTAACGCTGGGCGGGGGCTGAATCCAGAGATGCGGTAATAAAGTTCGGCGAGGCGGTGGAATCCGCTTCGTTCTTCGACATCGCGTGCAGTGCCTCGCTCGCTCGCTCCCATGCTCGTGCAGTCGAAGCACTGCAACGCTGTTGCAGCGCGTGGCCCGGGGGGCGCCGCTGAACGCGACAGGCTGTGCTGCAACGCCAGACGCGTGCACGTTTCAAAGTTGCGAGCCAAACAGCGAGGCGAAGCGTTCGGCCAGCCGTTCCTGCCACGGCCGTGCGCGCCACTGGGCCAAGCTGACCGTCCGCGACAAGCGCAAATCGTCTTCGAAGATCCGGGTCTGCTGCGCCGCGAACTCGGCATCCAGGATGTTCAGCGTGGCTTCGTCATTGAGTTGGAACGAGCGGTTGTCGAAATTGGTCGAGCCTACCGACACCAGCAGACCGTCGACGATCATCACCTTGCAGTGGTACATCGTCGGCTGATATTCGGCAATCAGCGCGCCCGCAGTCAGCAGCGGACCCCATTGCGCTCGCGAGGCGCTGCGAACGATATCGACGTCCATGTGCGGGCCGGGGACGACGATGCGCAGCTTGACGCCGCGTTTCATCGCTGCCACGAGCGCATTGGAGGTCAGGTCGTCGGGAACGAAATAGGCCGCCGAGAGATCGATCGAGCGCGAGGCAGCGGTGATCGACAGCAGGTACATCAGCTGCATGCTCTCGCTGCCGCCGCTGGGCGAGCTGCTGAACATCTGGGCCGGGCTGCTGCCGACTTCGGCCAGGGGCGGGAAGTACATCGGACCGTGCAGCACCTCGCCGCTGACCTTGATCCAGTTGTCGAGGAACACGGCCTGCATCTGCGCCACTACCGGGCCTTCGACCTGGAAGTGCGTATCGCGCCAATGTTCGGGGTCTTGCGCCTTGCCGGTCCATTGCGGCGCGATGCCCACGCCGCCGGTGAAGCCGACCTTGCCATCGACAACAAGCAACTTGCGGTGGGTGCGGTTATTCAGGTGGGCGAGGTGCGACCAGTGCGGCGGATGGAACTTGTAGATCTGTACGCCGGCAGTCTTCATCTCGTCAAGCAGACTTTTGTCCATCTTCGCGCTGCCGATCCAGTCGAGCAGCACATGCACCTTGACGCCGCGGCGCGCACGCTCGGCAAACGCCTGCGCGAATTCGCTGCCGATGTCGCCCGACCAGTAGATGTAGCTCTCGAACGTGATCGTCTTGGTGGCCGCGCGGATAGCGCCCAGCATGGCAGGAAAAATCTCGTCGCCGTTGAGCAGCACGCGGTGCCGGTTACCGCCGATGAATTGCGGACCGAGCAGTACGCCCAGTTCATGCCGGAACTGCGGTTCGTCGATCGCGTGCAATCGCTCGACGCGACGCTCGATCTTGGTCTCGCTACCGATGAAGTTGTAGGCTGTTACGACGCTGATCAGCGTGACTGCGACGGCGCACGCGGCAATCATGACCGTGTGCAGCTTAGAAACTTTCATCGTCGCGCTGCTCCAAGCGGGCCGCCCTTCGCGTCAGCTCTGCAGCGCCAACCTCGCTTCTGTCGAATGACCGACTGCAGGAGATCATCCGATGCCGAAGCCGTTCGCTGCCGGCAACGCGTGAAGGCCTGATCACTCACGCTGGCTTGCTCCCTTGCCGGGCTGCAGATCATCGACCAGCAGCGGTTGAGGTTTTTCGACCAGCTTCACCAGCAACGGCACCACGGAAAGGATCACCAGGGCCAGCAGGGTGGCCAACACCGCCGTCAGTTCCTGCCCCAGCCCCGCAGCAACACCCACGGCAGCCGTCAGCCACAGGCCGGCCGCCGTCGTCAGGCCTTTGACATCGTTGACGTGGTCACTTTTGAGAATGGTGCCCGCGCAAAGAATGCCGACGCCCGCCGTGACCCCTTGGATCACACGGCTGAGGTCTTCGTTGTCCATGCCGATCTGCTGCGAGATCAGCACAAACAGCGCGGTTCCCATGGCCACCAGCATGTGGGTACGCACGCCGGCCGCCTTGCCAGCGTGCTCCCTCTCCCAACCGAGAAGGCCGCCGAGCAGCGCCGCCATCGTCAGGCGAAGCACCACGCGCGTGGTCTGCGCCACATCAGGCAGGTCGGAGAATTCGGCGGCAAGGGTGTTTGCAATCTGCTGCCACAAGCTGGTGTTCATTCGCCGCTCCTGGGTTATGGGAATAGCCAGCTTCAGGGCCAGCTCGACTGGATGATCGCTCCGAAGATGAACAGAGGATAGGAAATTCAAACGCACTTTTTTCTCCCAAAGCCTCCCCCGGCAAGGCTCGGCGTTGTCCCGCTCGATGTTGAATCATGCTGTGTGATGGTTCCGATGGTGTGATGCTACGCGGCCTTGAGTTCGGCGTTGTCGGCCTTCGCAAGTCGGAGACCATCACCCCAAAATCATCACAGCCCTGCGCAGTAAATTCATGTCGCCAGGTGGCGCAAATTCATTGACACGTTCCGGGGCCGCTGACGATAGACGATCTCTCGTTGCCGCTCACGAGGCGCAGGCGCGGCGTTTTTTTGACAAGATCGAGCTCCATCGTGAGTTGCCCCACCTTGCGCTCAAGAGCCGCGATCTTGGCTTCGTAGTCGATCACCATGGATGCTTGGACCTCCTCTCACCTGTCAGCTCGCCACGGGCGAACTGCGTCAGCCAGAGCTGGACGAGGTTGGCCGACAGGCTGTACGTCTTCTGCGCAGCGCGGCGGCCGAGCGGTTCAAACGGATCTCTTGGCAGAGCTGGAGCTTGAACTGCGGCGCATGGCGCCGATACGGACCTCTGGATGACATGGACCTTCTCCTGTTGAAGGCCCAGCCAGCGTATCAGTCCGATGTTCCCTGCCGGTCCAGGCCCAGGGGTTCACTCCAAGGGTGGGTCATATTGGATCGACGCCGACAGTCATCCGCCTGCGCGACACCGCGTGGCGATCACAACTCCTTGGGCGAGGCAGCCACCTCTTCTGGCGCGCGAACGCTCGGCATGCGCTCTTCTCGGCCTACCGTTGGCAATCCGATTGAGCGCGGCGCTAGGCCGCACCAGGGCCTGGAAGTGACAGGAAGAATGAAACCCACAGCGCAACCAGCAGTACAAAGCTGCTGAGGAAGACCGCCAACCTGTGCATGACCTTGTTGTAGGTGCAGTGGATAAAGCTGTGCACCGCTCGCAGTACAACAAAGGCCCAAGCGCCGGTAACGAGCCAGCCCGGTGTGTGATGGGTGGCGAGTGCAATTGCCCCGAGCGCATAGAACATGACCGGAACCTCAAAGAGATTCCTGAAGTTGTCAGCCGCCTGCACGTTCTCCAAACGCGCAGCCATTTTGAGCGATGTCGATGCAGCTTGAGGATGGATGCGCTTCTGCCGCATTTCCTGCACTCGTGTGAACAGAAGCCAAGTGCCGACTAAGAACGTGAGGAGCACGAGGGCAAGAAGGGCGCCGATGAGTTGTGTGTTGTTGGCAGGCATGGGAAGGTGGTTCTTGCGCGGCCTATGCCGAGGGTGCGCCGCTTGAAACCCGCACGGGCGGATAGCGCCACCAAGCTACGGCGACCGCTGCGGCAAAAGTGGAGTACAGCAAGTTGAAGACCCAGGTTGGAGCCTCGTAGAAGAGCAGACGCTGAACCCAGTGCTCGATGAAGCTTGCGTTGTAGCCAGGTGCACCACCTTGCACTCGAAGCCACGATTCAAGTGTTGTGAGAGGGCAGACCATGCCAGCCCAGGCTTGGAGCGCAACCACAGCGATGGCCACGAGGTGCGCAGCCCTGAACCACGTTGCATTGACCCAATGCCAGCCCTTTGCGTTACCGACCACGACGAGGACCAGCCCGCCGACGACGAACAAGACGACGGCAGCATGCAGAACCAGGACCAGATCAGCGAGCGCTTGGTACACGGCGGCCTGTGTTTGTGAGAGTGAACCAGAAGTAGCCACCGCAGACTGGCGTAGTTGCTGCTAGGCCAACGGTTGATCCTACCGCCCGTCAGACTTGGCCTCAAAGGTCAGATGGCCGAGACCGCCCGTCACCATTCGTCCGCGGAATGGCCCTATCGAGAAGGGGATGACAGGATCAAGCTTCTTACCTACGATGGCTTCCCGTCCATCGTCGTCGGTGTTGGTCATAACCCCGAACGGCCCTGCAATCGGTATTGGGCATGCATCGGTGCACCGCCTTCACCGCCTTCACTTCCTTCGCGGGGCTGCCAACGCGCTCGGCGAAAAGCCCATGACGGCACCTCTTCAGTGCTCAAATGTTGGGCGAAACTTCTCAACAATTCGCCGACAACACATCAGGCGCCGTATCCAACGTGAGCGTCTTGCCGTCCCACCTTGCTTTACGGCGATAGGAGCGTGAGCATGGTGTCCACCTATTCCTTTGGTGGACACCTATGCACTCCAGATCCGCTCCTCGCCGTCGGCACAGTGCCGAGCTCAAGACGAATGTTCTGGCCGCCTGCGATGAGCCGGGCGCGTCGATCTCCGGGGTAGCCCTCGCGCACGGCCTGAACGCCAATCTCGTGCGCAAGTGGCGCTCCGGTCGCGGCGTCAAACGTGCTGGTGTGACGGTCGAGCCACCGCTGGTGAGCGCAGCGCCGAAGCGGCCCGCGTCAACGACCTCGCCACTGCTTGGCGCCAACCCCGAGTTCGTCGCAATCGAGATGCCCGGCCCACTCAAGCCCGCGGCCACCGCCGTCGCCCGGCATGCCGGTGCCGTGCCGAGCGCAGCCCCGCTCATCCACGTCGAGTTACGCCGCGGAGCATTGCACCTCAACGTTCGCTGGCCGACATCGGCATCCGACGAATGCACTGCTTGGTTGCGCGAGCTGAGCGCGGGCCTGCTCAAGTGATCCGCATCGACCGGCTGTGGCTGTGCACCGCGCCGATGGACATGCGCGCTGGCGCC
>ENA-ORBV01000155-ORBV01000155.1-microbial-mat-metagenome-genome-assembly--contig:-NODE-155-length-143966-cov-6.638124_pt1 | contig 143966 bp, 126 predicted proteins | sample MGYA00237777_ERZ505514 | MGnify/ENA primary metagenome ERZ505514 (study PRJEB26160, sample SAMN06269048) | microbial mat metagenome | isolation source: Oligotrophic lake microbial mat | place...
AAGAGACTGTTGGGCATGCCTGCGGATTACCTCCTCGGCATCGTCCCGGCTTCGGATACCGGCGCGATCGAAATGGCGATGTGGTCGCTGCTCGGTGAGCGCGGCGTCGACATGCTTGCCTGGGAAAGCTTCGGCAGCGGCTGGGTGGCCGACACCAAGAACCAACTCAAGATCGCCGATCTTCGCAGTTTCAAAGCTGACTACGGTAAGCTTCCCGATCTGACGCAAGTGGACTGGAACCGTGACGTTGTCTTCACGTGGAACGGGACGACTTCAGGCGTCCGCGTGACCAACGGCGACTGGATCGCGGCCGATCGTGAAGGCCTCTCGATCTGCGACGCGACGTCCGCGGTGTTCGCCATGGAAATGCCGTGGGACAAGCTCGATGTCGTGACTTACTCATGGCAGAAAGTGTTGGGCGGCGAAGGCGCCCATGGCATAATCGCGCTCAGTCCGCGGGCAATCAAGCGCCTTGAGACCTTTACTCCCGCCGGGCGTCCGCTGCCCAAGATTTTCCAAATGTCCAAGGGGGGCAAACTCATTGGCGGCATCTTCGAAGGCGAGACGATCAACACGCCGTCGATGCTCTGCGTTGAGGATGCTCTCGACGGGTTGAAGTGGGCCGAATCGGTCGGCGGACTCGCCGGCTTGATCGCGCGTTCCGAAGCCAATTTAAAGGCCGTTGAAGACTGGGTCGCGACCTCGGACTGGGCTGGATTCCTTGCCGAAGACCGGTCCATCCGCTCGAATACTTCAATCTGCCTCAAGGTTGTAGATCCCGCCTACGCGGCGTTGAGTGAGGACGATCAGGCGAAGCACGCAAAGTCGATCGTCTCGATGCTCGACAAAGAAAACGCTGGATTCGACATTGGCGCGTATCGCGACGCTCCGGTCGGGTTCCGCATTTGGGGCGGCGCAACGGTGGAAACTGCGGACATGAAGGCTTTGCTGCCGTGGCTCGATTGGGCTTACGCGGAAGTCAAAGCGAAGTTCTAGTTCTTCCCGCACGGGGCGGCTCGGTCCGCCCCCTGTGAATTGACCAGTTCTTTTTGATCGCGGAAGTCAGATTTGGACGCATCCTTATCAGGGGTCATTCTTGATCAGATTCTCTTGCTGCGCCGCTCTATCTTTGCTTTTGCTTGTTGGTTGCTCCGCGCCACAGCATTCCCATCCGGTACGTGACAACTCCTGGATTTCCGATCGCGCCTCTCTCCTCACCGACTCCGGTCGAGGACGAATTCGTAGCATCCTCAGACGCATCCATAAATCCACCGATGCTCAGTTCGTTGTCGCCACAATCGACAAGGCAGGAGACACTCCGCGCGCAAAGGCAATGGAACTTTTCAACACCTGGAAGCTCGGCACCGCCCAGGCAAACAACGGCATCCTGCTGATGATTTCGAGAGAGGACCGCGCCGTCGAAATCGTCACCGGCAAAGGGCTCGACGCAGTGCTTTCCAACGCCGGGTTGCAGGTTCTTCTTAGGCAAACCGTGATCCCGGAAATCCGCGCAGGGCGCACCGAAGATGCCATCGCAAAAGCAGCAACCCATATTGGCGCAACGCTCAAAGGCTTCAAAACTCACGATCCGCCACAGAGCGCGCTCTTGCTGCTCTCACTCTTCGGTGCTGCGGTCGGATTCGCCGGCGCCGCCCAATTGCACCGGCTGTGGCGCTCGCCTCTGCTTCTGCCTCCCACCGGAAGACGCGATCACAACGTCGACTTCAAAGACCTCAGATCCATACCCTTCTTTCGAGCCGAAGCGGAAGCCCTGGATCCTCGATACGATCGCAAATTCTCCCCCAACGCCATCCTTCTTACTTGGCTCGGACTTACGCTTTGCGGCGCCGCACTTGCCGGATACCTCGCATCGCTTTCCCCTGGATTCTCTAGCCTTGAGCCTTGGTTCTCCGCTCTTTGGGCAATTGCATTCCTCTCAGCCGCACTCACCACGTTCGCCATGCAACCGCCAGCGGACGACGACTTCGAGAAACTCGGCCTCAGCGCCGTGGTTCTCGCGTTTCTTGCGACGCTGCCTGCCGGATACATCACATCCAATTTTGTTTCGCCCTTCGTCGCCGCGACGATCGTTCTGCCGCTGTTTGCTTTGGCTGTGAATGCTCTCAGCGGCTGGTATTGGTTCTCAGAACTGAAAGGGGCATCGGCGTCGATTCCGCGGGCCGCCTGCAATAAATGCCGTTGCACCCTCGCCACCGCCATGCCCGACACGTTTCTCAACGATTGGGAAAGGCGAGCTTTGCAGGATGGCCGTGTCGGCTTCCGCGCCTGGCATTGTCCCAAGTGCTTTCCTTCGCCACAGCTGAGCGAGCAGATTTACCTTTCCTGCTCGATCCCTTGGAAGTCCGTCGTCTGTGCGAACTGCAAACAGTTTGCGGTCGGCACGGTTCGTGAGAAGAAGAACAAACAATCGCTGCTCTGCAAGGCCTGCGGACATAAGCGTCCCGATCCAGACTACTCGCCCTCGAAGCAATCCAGCGGCGGAAGCGGCTACGCCCCAAGCAGTTCCGATTCGTCCGATTCGTCGAGCAGTTCTTCCAGCGACCACAACAACGCTTGGGAAAACAACTCGTCCTATGATCCGCCCGAATCCGGGGGATTGACCTCAGGCGGAGGCACGAGCGACAACTGGTGAGCGCGGCAAGAAATTCGGCAACTCCGTCGACAGGGCTGCGGATTTTCGGCTCGGCGCAGCTTCTCCGAGTCGATGCGAAGCCCGATCGCTAAAAAGGAACGCCGCGGCATTCCAACCACACGCAGTTCGGTTCGGCGAGCACTGCAGCTTGGCCTGAAGATTATTTGGTAACCTTCCAGCCGGCCGGTGTCAGCTTCACCGTTGCGCAGGCCGGTCCGCCATCGCGCGCAGTGCCGTCGAACTCGGCGACCAACTTTGCATTCGGCATCGAACACGCCTCAAACACCAAGGGCCAAGGGATCCCCGATAACGGGACCTTGGCCCTTCGTGTCCAGCAGGATCCGAATTGTCCCGCGCAAGTTCCAGAGCAAAGATAAACGAACCGCCCTTTCGGCGGGCCCTGCGTAAAAGGACCCAGAAAGCGCACGCCTCCGTCGTCAGCAGGCTGTGCGCGGACTTCGAAATCGAATGCCAGGTCAGCGCCGGAACCGATCACCGCCCGCGTCAGTTCCGAGGCTCCTCTTTGTAAACACCACTGCACACCGACAGGCGGTCGCACTACCTTGATTTGCAGGCGCACAACTTTTTCATCCATGGATCGATTGTAATCAACGTTCATGGACCATTCGAGCCAATCTTATCGCTTCCCTGATTGTGACCTGTGGTTTGCGTTATCGCTCGGGAGGGAATCGGCAGTTTCAGATCTGCAACCTGACCGCGGCGGAGGCCAACGGTGGGCTGAACCATCCTGGGGAACCTATCGGCGAATGAACATTGCGAGCAATTTAGGCTGGACCTGCTAGCCCGCCGTTAGGTGCTGGTCGGGAGACGTTCAACTCTCTCAACCAGACGCAGTTCGGTTCGGCGAACACCAACCAACGTCACGAGTCCGGCCTTCGTAGCCATTACGGGAACCGGCGTTACCGCGCGCCGTGCCGTCGAACTCGGCCACCAGCTTTGTGTTCGGCATCGAACTCGCGTCGAACGCCAAGGGCCAAGAGATCCCCAATAACGGGACCTTGACCCTTCGTGTCCAGCAGGATCCGAATTGCCCCGCACAAGTTCCAGAGCAAAGATGAACGAACCGCCCCTTCGGCGGGCCCTGCGTAAAAGCACCCAGAAAGCGCGCGCCTCCGTCGTCAGCAGGCTGCGCGCGGACCTCAGCATCCAACGCAAGGTCCACGCCTGTCATGACTACGTTATGCACAAGCTCCGATGAGCCTTTCTGCAAATACCACTGGACTGATCTGAAGCCGCACAAGTTTTTCATCCATTCGTCGTTTGCAGCAGATGCCTGGATTGCCAACGTTGCGCAGGACACAGAACGTCAATTAGCTATCGGGTGATTCTATACGATCCCAGGGACCCTGTGAGACCAACCGCCTGCAGCAGCCAGACACATACAATCACCACGACAAAAACATTGAGGATCGTCTTGATGCTTGACGCCATCGGTATGTATCTGTTCACCAGATACAGGGCTACTCCGACCACAATCAACATCACAACAACATTCAGTAACGGCATTTTCTTGCTCCTTGCCAACTTTTGAAAGCAATTGTCGATCCAAACTTGTTTTCGACCCTTTCCGGGCAGTGCATACGTCCGTGTGCGAGACAAGAGTGGTAAGGTTGTGACGGCGGTGGCCACCGAATTGGGGCAAATCGGCAGCGCGCGAAAGGATCTGTAAGAGACGTGCATCCAGCAAGCGAAGAAGAGCAGGACAATCCCGGACTGTCGAAGGTTATTGAGCGCAACATTCGCACAATTATCCAACTGCGTTTGAAATCCGATCGGGATCGGAGCCTACAGGATCGCGGTGCCGATACTGTGACAGCATTCTCTGGAAGCAAGACTTTCGTCTACCTGCATGTTCTTTGGTTTGCAGTCTGGGTGCTGATCAACTCGGGACGTACGGGTATCCCGGCGTTCGATCCGTTTCCCTATGGCCTGCTGACGATGATCGTTTCGCTCGAAGCGATTTTTCTTTCGGCGCTGGTGCTGATCACGCAGAACCGCTTAAGTGCCGAAGTGGAACATCGCGCCGATCTCGCCTTGCATATCGGCCTTTTGACTGAGCACGAGTTGACTCGCGTGTTGCAGATGTTGGATGCGATTCAGGACAAACTGGGCGTTGAGAATCATGCCGCCAGCGAACTCGCCGATCTCGAAATGGAAACGAAACCAGAGGACGTGATGGCCGAGATCGAAAAGCTGCACCGGGCAGCCCTGCGCAAATCGAAAGCTGCGGGCAACTAGGATGTCCTGGTTGCCCGCCTTCGGTGCTTAGGCGCGCGTGATGGCTTCTGCAACCTCATTGACCCTGTCGCGCAAGCCCGCTCCTTGGGTACGAACGTATTCGTCCGCACCGTTGGCCTGGTCTCTCACCCAATCGCCGCCTTCGGTCACTCTGCGGCGAATCAGATTGCGTGCCGCGTCTCCGCTGAGCGGTGCCAGCAACAGCGCCACGGCCACACCCGTGCCGAGACCTGCGAGAAACATCGGCAAAGCTGAACTTCTATCGCAATTCATTTGTGATTTCTCCATTTTTCGCCATCGCTAGAGGTTGTGACGTGCCTCGAAAGCCTTGATCTGCGTCTCGACTTCGTCTTTGGTCAAACCATAGCGCTCCTGGATCTTGCCTGCCAACTGCTCACGTCGTCCGGCCACGACGTCGAGGTCGTCGTCAGTCAGTTTGCCCCATTGTTCAATGATGTTGCCTTTGAACTGCTTCCAGTTTCCGGCAAGAATGTCGTTGTTCATTTCCTTCTCCTTCATTACTGCGGTCAGTGGAAGTAACTGCAATTCGACAACCACTCGATTCTCTCCGGGCAAGAGGGGTGAAGGCGATGCGCAATCGAGCCGACACTGACCGCAGAAGGTCAAGGGACCGCAGTTGGTCATCTCGTCAAGGCCGTGTGGCATGGCCCAAAATAGGACAGGGCACTATCGCGAACCTCAGAAGTGGTTTAAAATCGAAGAGACTAGCAATCGGGCGCTTAGCTCAGTCGGTTAGAGCACCTGCTTTACACGCAGGGGGTCGTAGGTTCGAATCCTACAGCGCCCACCACTACTTGTTCCGCCACCAAAGCTCTGCCCTGTCTCAGGACGCACCGCGAGGTGAAGAATGATAGACTCGGAACAGTTTTACTTCCATGCGCATCCTTACCATGTGGTTGGCGATACCCCTGCTCGCCTTGGCGGCGGCGAACACTGGCTCACCCGAACCGCCCACACCCATGCTCCGTCAATACTGTTTCGGATGCCATGGCAAGGCTTCGCAAGCTGCGGGAATCAACCTCGAACATCTCACTGACCCCAAGTCCATTCCTGGCGAGCACTATCAAAAATGGCGCAAAATCGCAGCCGTTCTCGACGAAAAGCGGATGCCTCCCGCCAAGATGCCGCAGCCCGCGGAAGACGCGCGCGCCCAAGCCGCCAACTGGATCCGCACCTCGCTCAAGACCTACTTCGAGCAACACGCCGGGGACCCTGGACGCGTCACCGTTCGCCGCCTCACTAGCGGTGAATACGGCTATACCATTCAAGATCTCACCGGTCTCGATATGAAGTTCGACCGCGATTTCGTCAGCGATTCGGTAGGCGGCGAAGGCTTCGCCAACTTCGGCGATGTCCAGTTTATGCAGGATGCCAGCCTCGAACGCTACCTGCAAACCGCCAAGCATATCGCCGCCCACGCGGTCATCGGTTCAGGACCCATCCAGTTTTTCGCCGACCCCGGCAAGAGCGGATTCGAAACCTCCGCCATCACGCGCATCAACGATATCTACAACGCCTTCGGCTTCCGAACCAGTTCCGGCGAAGGCGGCAAGCCCTTCGGTGTCGATCGATACGGCAAAGCCTTGTACGCCTGTTGGCAGTACAAACATCGCGCCGCGCTCGGCCAATCGCAAGCAACCATCGCGACCATCGCCCTATCGCAGGGAATCACCGCACGCTTCGCCGAACACCTCTGGTCAGTTCTCCACGACAAAACCGCGACGTTCCCCACGGCGGAAGCAATCGAGCGCTGGGACAAGATTCCGGGTCCTAGATCCGCGAAAGCGGAAGCACCCCGGCAGATCGCCGATTTGCAGAAATTTATCGTCGAATGGCCCCGTGCCCTACTCGGGGCGGGCGAAGCGGCAGCCGGTGGACTCGGCGACGAACGCGCGCTCGTGATCAACGAGGAAAATATCGCGGCCAAGAGCACCGGACGCATCAAATTCAACATCATCAACCGTTCCAGAGAAGCCAGTAGAACCGCCAAGGTCTACCTGTCGGCGGCGTCCGTGAATCCGGATGCCGCAGTCAAGCCGGTGATCCGCTGGCGCAATGCCACACTCCGTTTCCGCAATGTAGACCGCTCGTTCGGACCCAAGCAGGACCTTCAAGCGATGGTCGACGACGCGACTCGCGAGCGGCTCAAGTTCGGATCCGATGGAGTCGCTCCCACAGATTTCACCACCACCGGCGATGCTGAGGAGTTGATCGAAATCGTGATCCCTCCGGGTGGGGGCCTTTTCGAACTCGACATCAACATGGAAATCGCGCAAGGGTCCGCCGAGGGTGCTGTCGTCCGTTGTATGTTGTCCGATAAGCCAGGCATCTTCTCAGGCAGGCCAATCTCGGCGATCCTCGCGAATCCCGAATCGGCTGGCTATAAAAAGTGGAAGAACAATGTGCTCACTTTTGCCGCGAAGCTCCCGTCCAACTCACACGGAGAGGCTGCGCCATCGGACAAAGATCCCATTCCCGAACCCTATGACAACACCTACAATCAGCGTGAGCGCGACGCATTCCACCCTAAGGTGAAGTATTACCGCACCGACAAATTTCTTTACGAAAACGTGCTAGACGGCGCGACAAAGTTGAAACTCAATCAGGCTTGGAACGATTTGCTCGCCTCGTTCGACTATCACGATCTGTTCCTGCAGTTCGTTGTCGAAAAATATAAGCTGGATTCGATCAAGGGCAAGACCATTGCACAGCTCGACGATGCCATCGTCCGCACACTGCCTGCGGAACCGCGCAAGTACATCGAGAAGCTTCGCGCCGAATTCCTCGCCGTTGGCGACGCTCAACTGTCCGGTCAACCCGGCCACGTGAACGATGCGCTGCGGTTCGCAGCCAAAGCTTGGCGACGCCCTCTCAGCCCGCCGGAAAAGGTCGATTTACGGGCCTTCTACGACAAGCACCGCAAGAACGTCACGCATCACGAAGCGATCCGCTTGCTACTTTCGCGGATCCTCGTATCGCCCGAATTCCTCTATCGTTTGGAACAAACCGCATCGACCGCCAAGCCCACAGAACGAGCTCTCTCGCCGTTCGAACTGGCAAGCCGCATGAGTTACTTCCTCTGGTCTTCGATCCCCGACTCAGAGCTCGAACGCGCTGCCCTCGCAGGCGAACTGAACGATCCGAAGCATTTGGAAAAACAGGTCCGGCGTATGTTGCAGCATCCCAAAGCCCGCCGCATGTCCACCGAATTCTTTGGCCAATGGCTCGGCTTTTACCGCTTCGATCAGTTCGCGGGAGTCGACACCACGCGATTCCCCGAATTCACCGAAGAGGTTAAAAATGGGATGTACGATGAGGCCACCAGCTTTTTCGAGCACATCGTCCGCAACGATCGCCCGGTGCGCGAAATGTTCACAGCGAACTATACGTTCGTCAACGAACCCCTCGCGAAACACTATGGAATCAAGACGAAACTGAATTCGCCGCGCGATGTGGAACGCATCGAAACCCGCGGCGGTGCCTTCCGCCTCGGAGCCGTTCTCACCGCCACCTCAGCGCCGTTGCGCACCAGTCCTGTCAAACGCGGCGATTGGGTGCTGCGCCGTATTTTGGGAACCCCAACGCCGCCTCCGCCCGCCGATGCCGGATCCCTGCCGGGAGACGATAAGCTTTTTGGCGGACTCACCCTTCGCGAAAAACTCGCCTCGCACCAACGCAATGCATCCTGTGCCGGATGCCACTCGCGCATCGATCCCATGGGTTTTCCTTTGGAAAAATACGACGCAGTGGGCCGCTGGCGCGAAACCTATCAGGACGGCAAACCAATCGAGGACGCCTCCACCACAGCCGACAAGAAGGACATCAAAGGCGTCGGTGGGCTCATCGACTACCTCAAAGGTCAGGAACCACAGGTTCTGCGCAACATGGCGCAAAAGCTGATCGGTTTCGCTTTGGGACGCACCGCCCAAGCTTCCGACGAAATGCTGATCGAAAAACTCGCGCAGAGCGGTGGAGAAACTTCGGTTGCAAAAATGGCGTCTGAAATTGTGATGAGTCGGCAGTTCCGTTACCGCCGACAGGAAGAGACGGCGGCCACCAAAACCGCATCGAATCGAGGAGCCACCAGATGAATCGTCGCAATTTTCTAAGAGGCACAGGTGTCGCACTGACGCTACCCTGGATGGAGTCACTCGCCTCCGCGGACACCCACAAGCCGCCCACGCGCTTCGCCTGCGTCTACTTCTCGAACGGCGTCGAACCCGAACACTGGTGGGCCAAGGGCGAGGGCGCATCGATGCAAATCGGCCCAGGGCTCGCACCGATGCAATCGCTCCGCGAAGACATGCTCTTCATTCGCGGGCTCTACAACCAACAGGCCTTCGAATCCACATCCCCGCACCTCGGTCGCGCACCGAATCTGCTATCAGGCGCACGCGTGAGCTTAGACCCCGCGGACATCCGCGTCGGAACCTCGCTCGATCAGGTGCTCGCCCGTGAAATCGGCGGCGCGACCTCGCTCCCAAGCCTCGCGTTGGGCATCGAACCCAACGAACTCCGCCTCGAAGACGGACTCTCGATGATCTACGGATCCTGTATTTCCTGGTCTTCTCCAACCAAGGCCGCACCCAAGGAAATCTATCCGTCGCGCACGTTCGATACGCTTGTCGGCGATGGCGGCAATCGCGACATGGATCGAAGTGTCCTCGACGCTGTCCTCGCGGAAACGCATAGTCTTCAACCGAAAATCAGCCGCGGCGATCGCACCAAGCTCGACGAATACTTGGAATCGATCCGCGACATCGAGAAACGCATCGATCGCGCCAAGAAAGAAGAGCGGCTTGAAGGTTGGCGTCCGACGCTCACCAAGCCCGACATGCCGCGTCCGGCGGACGGCATCCCGCAGGATGTCCCCGCGCACATGAAGTTGATGCTCGACTTGATGGTGCTCGCGTTCCGCATGGACAAGACGCGCGTAGTCACATTGATGCTCAACAACGATCTCTCGCAGATGAATTTCAAGTTTCTGGAAGGCGTGAAGGGCGCGCTGCATTTGGACCTCACGCACAACGGTAAGGCTGCCGCCACCGAGGCGATGTACCTCAAGACGAATCAGTTCCATATCCAGCAGTTCGCGTATCTGGTGGAGCGCTTCAAGCAGATTCAGGAAGGCGACCAGACACTGTTCGATTCATCGATCCTGATGACGACCTCGAACCTCTTCGACGGCGACACGCACGGTGCCGATCAGATGCCGTTCCTGATTTCCGGACGCGGCAACGGCCAACTCAAGCTGGGCCGCGTGCTCGACTACCTCGAAAAAGGCAACGATAACCGTCGGGCATGTAGTTTGTATCTATCGCTGATGGATAAGATGGGCGTGAAGCTCGATCGCTTCGGAGACACGAACAAACGCCTCGCCGAAGTGTAGGGTGATCATCGAAATAGCAGTGCACAGCGTCACCCACCTGTGACTGCTCCTTCAGGTCACGAGCCTGTGTCGTCACCCCCCGTTGCCGGAAGGGTCATCCCAAGTTCACCAGTATCCCCAACTACTCCGCTACCGCAGGGCCCTCGGCCTTATAAATAGCCTTGTTCACCTGCGACATCACCGGCTTCATCAGCGGGAAGAAAATGACATCGTAGATATCCGACTGCTCGGTAAAGATCATTGACATCCGCTCGATACCAGGACCAATCCCCGTCGTCGGAGGCATGCCATGTTCCAACATTTCGAGGAAGTCGTAATCCAAAGGCTGGTACTCGCCCTCGCGGTGATCGTGCTTGTACATCTGCCGCCAGCGTTCGAGCAGCGTCACCGGATCGTTCTGTTCGCTCCAGTTGTCGCCGCACTCGATGCCGCCGATGTAGATCTCGAACCGCTCTACAAACCGCGGATCCTCGCGCAACGGCTTGGCCAACGGCGAGATCTCGATGGGATGCCCGTAAACCAGCGTGGGTTGGATCAGCGTGGGCGCAACCTTCTCCTCAAACGCATAGACCAAGGCATGTCCCGGAGTCTGCGCGACCTCCTCGACGCCCAACTGGCGCAGCGCGGCATTGGCTTCATCCGCGGTGGTGAAATCGCGGAAGTCCACGCCCAGGCGCTCTTTCACTACGCCAGCCATATCGAGGCGTGCCCACGGCTGTGAGAAGTCCACTTGATGCTCGCCGACCTGAAACGTCGTCTTGCCGAATGCATGCACCGCGATATGGCGGAACATGGACTCGATGAGTTCCATGTTGTATTCATAGTTCTCGTACGCGGTCATCGTTTCGATCATCGCGAACTCGGGATGATGGCTCTTATCGATGCCTTCGTTGCGGAAGTACCGGCCGATCGTATAGACCTTGTCGAACCCCGCAGCGATCAGGCGCTTCAAGTAAAGCTCGTGCGAAATCGACAGGTACATCTCCGTCGACAACGCGTTCACCGTCGTGCGGAACGGCTTCGCAGTGCCGCCGCCGTACTGCGGCTGAATCACCGGCGTGTGGAACTCAATGAAGCCGCGATCATGCAGAAAGCGACGGATCTCGAACAGCATCTTGCCGATGTTTTCGAAGCGGCGCCTCTTCTCGGGCTCCGAAATCATGTCGAGATAGCGCTTGCGGATCGAGATCTCGCGATCGGCGATGCCACCCCACTTATCGGGCAGAGGGCGTAAGCTCTTAGTCAAGAAGCGGACGTTGTCGACGAGAATCGAGATCTCGCCGCGTTGCGTCTTACCAACCTTGCCCGTAGCTTCGACGATGTCGCCAATGTCGAGCAGTTTCAGGTCTTCGTAACCGATAATGTTCTTCGAAGCGTCCGTCACCGCGAGCGTCTGCCGACGCAGCATCAACTGGATCTCGCCGGTCTGATCCTGGATGTGTCCAAAGGCCATGCCGCCTTGCTTGCGCCACGAAATCAGGCGACCTGCGACGGTGACGTCCTTGCCTTCCTCCGCCTCGAAGTTGGTGAGTATCGGAGCGACGTAGCTGGTGCGATTGCTCTTCGACGGGAAAGGGTCGAGCCCGAGTTCGCGCATCGCGGAGATCTTATCGATACGCTGTTGGCGCAGGACTTCTATGGTGGTATTTGGAGATGAATTGGTCGGGGACGACAAAGGGAACCTCAGTGGAAATTCTATGGTAACGGAACAATCACTCTTCAGGGGTGCTTTTGGGCCAGTTCGCCTTCAATCGGTCCACAACGCTCGACGCCGTATTCCGGTAATAGCGGTAGGTGGGCTCTTCAAATCGTCTGACTCGAAACAGGCTCTGGACTTTCTGCATGAAGTCGTAGTCGTGAAAGCAAACACGTTCTTCAGAGAACTGGATCTGCTCAAACACGTGGCGACGAACGAAGAGGGTGCCCTGCGTGACGCATTCGTGAATCGATATGAATCCGAACCCGGCGTTGACATCCGGAACGAGAACGTCATCTGGATGATCGGTAACTACCTCGAGTCCGCCCCAGAAGAGATCCGCGTCCGGATGCGCCAGAAAAGCCTCGAGATGCGAATTCAAATGATTGGGCAGAAACTCATCGTCCGCATCCAGAAACGCAACGAAATCCCCGGTGGCGTGATGTAGCCCGGTATTGAGTGCGGCCCCGATGCCGCGATTTGCCGTGCGGATCGCGATCACTCTGGGGTCTTCGGCGATCGATTCGACGACCTGCGGAGTGCCATCTGTGCTGCCATCGTCAACCACGATGTGTTGCCAGGGGCAGCCCTGCGATCTTACCGATTCATGCGCTCGCTGGAGCGTCGCTGCCATGTTCCTCACAGGCGTAATGATGGAAACAAGTGATTTCATGGATTCAAGTGAACTTTGGCAATTCCTTCGCAATGGCCCGCCGAAGGGGAGCAAGCGTTCTCTCAGTCTAGCCGATCTTCGTGGATTTACTTTGTGGGGACGCACCACCGCCATCCTGGGAACGTATCTACGAAGCTCTTCGTTGCATGATACAAACACGGTACGAAAGTCTTCGTATACACTTGGAACGTGGCGCAACCCAAACCCACCGCATCGGAACTTACCATCCTCAACGTCCTCTGGGATCGCGGAACCGGCACCGTCAGCGAGATCCAGACTGAGTGCGGCGGAGGATACACCACCGTACTCAAAACGCTCCAAATCATGGCCGAAAAAGGTCTCGTCGAACGCGACGAATCTAGCCGCGCTCATGTCTATCGGCCTGCGTCAGGACGCAAAGCAACCCAATGCCAACTCGTCGGCGATCTCCTCGATCGCGTCTTTGAGGGGTCCGCATCGCAACTCGTTCTGCGCGCGCTATCGGAGCACAGGTTCTCGAAGAAGGAAATCGCAGAGATCCGCAAGATGCTCGATCGCGTGGAGAAGCATGGAGGCAGAAAACAATGACGCAAAGCCGCCTGTTGCTCAACTGTTGCGTTGTGCCGCCACCGCATCCGCCATCACTTGCTTCAGCGGCTTGCCAGTCGATTCCGCAAGCACTCGGCATTCCTCAAACTCGGGCGCCACACCGGACTCCGTCACCTTGACGTTCACCTTGCCATACCCCAGATCCACCTCCACCATCTGCCGCGCGCGAACGCGCCGCTCGGCGGTATACAAACGCATACCTGCCGTGGATGTTTCCGCAAACACGATCTCCGCAAGCCGCTCCTGATCGGCTGGCCGAGCGATCACGCGCAACAACGAGGCAGGGCGATTCTTCTTCATCTGCAGCGGCGAATACGTCACATCGAGCGCGCCCTCGCGCATCAGCTTTTCCATCGTGTATCCGAGCACTTCGGGAGTCGAATCGTCGATGTTCGTCTCGATCACGCTCACCGTCGTCGATTCCGAAGCGCCCGTCTTGTCTGCGAGGATCGCACGCAGTACATTCGCATGTTCTGGAAAGTCTTTGTCGCCCGCGCCAAACCCGGATTTCACAATTCGCGCCGCTGGCATCGGTCCAAAATGAGTGCCCAACGCGGCAAGGATTGCAGCGCCGGTGGGAGTCGTGAGTTCGGTGGCGGGTCCGCGAGCATATACCGGCTTGCCTTCGAGCAGCGCGGCCGTGGCGGGTGCTGGCACAGGCATCACCCCGTGTTCCGCCGTGACTGTGCCCGATCCTGTGTTGATCGCCGAACTCGTTACCTCGACGACGCCCAACAGATCCAAAGCCACGCAAGCGCCCACGATATCGGAAATGGAATCCACCGCCCCCACTTCATGAAAGTGCACTTTCTGCATCGGCACCCGATGCACACGCGCTTCGGCCACCGCCAGTACTTGGAACACCTTCAAGGCATCCTGCTTCGCGCGATCGCTCAACGCACCGCGGTGGACGATGGCCTCCACTTGCGGCAGATGGCGATGCGCTTTGGTCTCTCCGCCCGCCACGCGGAACTTGGTGGCACCGATGCCGCGGCGCTTCACAGGTTCCACAGTGTAAGTTGCGCCCAAGCCTAAACTTTCGAGGGCAGCGATCACAGCGGCGGCATCGGCACCCGCGTCGATCAACGCACCGACGGTCATGTCGCCGGAAATTCCCGAGAAGGGATCAAAGTGGCAGATTCGTATGTTCATTGTGCGAGTAAATTGGGCAGCACTTCGCCAGCTTTGCCCAGCAGACAGGCATCCAGAGGCGCGCTGCCCGAAACGATGTTGACTTCCACAATTGTCGCACCGGATACCTGCTTCACGAGGGACGATGCTCGATCTTCGCATTGGAAAGGCAGATACCAACGGCTGGCAGCTGGTCGCGCGCTTCCGCGAAGTCACGCGCGCTGGATGCTGTGAATCTCGCTAGCGCGCGTCTCGAAAGCGGGCAGCAGAAACATGGCCCTGAATTGCTGGCCTATTCGGACATCTCCACTTGCTCGTCGGCCAGGTGCCCCTCGCCGAGCAAGCCGTGACACTCGCCAGGATCTGCTTCAAACAGGGTCGTCGAGAAGAGGCTATCCAAATCCTGCGAGGCAAGAACGAGCCAAAAAGGCGCTGGAACTTGCGAATCAACTCGCCGCGAATCGTTGCCCACCTCGCGCAACTCGGCATCGAATCAGCCCATTAAGCTTCGCGCCAAAAGCACGAAGAGAAGGTAGAGCTACAGGCGTAGGGCCGAAACCGTTTGCGCCGGTCGGAACTCCTCCCGCCCGGGCGCGATTCCCTGTCCATCCGCCGGTTCCTTTGCGCTCTTTTCACCGCCCCGAGGATCCAAATCCACCAGCTCCCCGATTGCTATCGCCCAGATCGGAGGTCTCTTCGAACTCCACCGCTTCGTACTTCGCAATCACCATCTGCGCGATGCGATCGCCTTTCTTTACGACATAATCCTCGTGGCCCAGATTGAGCAGGATCACCTTCACTTCGCCGCGATAGCCCGGGTCGATCGTCGCCGGTGCATTGGGCAGCGTGATCGCAAACTTCAACGCCAAGCCACTGCGCGGACGCAACTGCGCTTCATATCCAGGCGGAACCTCAATCGACAACCCCGTCGGAACCAGCTTCGCCACTTGCGGCAACAGCGTGACATCTTCCACCGAATACAGATCCATCCCCGCGTCTTCTAAAGGGCCATGCGCATAAACAGGGATCTTCGCATCTACATGCAACCGCTTGATTTTGATTTTCATTATTTCTTGACAAAGATCGCGATGTACTGACTCTTGGGAAGATGCTCGGAAGTCTTCACGAGCTTGAAGCCGTTCTGTTCGACTTCGCGAATCACATCGTCCAGATCGAGACGGATGTGCTGCATCGCGTTGCCGCTGGGCATCGCTTCAGGGCGCTTATAAAAATCGACAATCACAAAGCGCCCTCTGGGCTTGAGTGCCTTCGCAATGTTGGCGAGCATCTGATCGGGATAGTCGAAGTGATGATAGACGTCGAGGGTCAGTGCGAGGTCCAATGTATTTTCCGGCAGCTTCGGATCTCGTTCCGAACCCACGATGAACTTCACGTTGGGAATCTTCTGCTCGGCAACCAGAGCCTGCGCTTTTTCCATGAAGTCGAACTGGATATCCTCGGCAAAAATCTTGCCGTTTTCACCAATGGACTTCGACAGCCAGGGCAGCAGATAACCAACGCCAGTGCCGATATCCGCCACGGCCATGCCCGGCTTCAGTTCGAGCGCAGTCATCAGTTCAGCTGGCTTCTGGCGCCCGTCGCGATGCGGATCCCCCAGCGATTTCGCGATGTTCTCGCGGCCCTCTTTCGACTGATACGCCTTGTTGGCATCCTTCGCGACCTGGGCGTTCAAGCCCACACACAATACCAGAGCGATGATCATTTACAGTCCTTTTTCCATCGGCAGCGCCAGTGGCGCTTCTTTGAGGAACGACATCGAACGCATGCTGGCCAGAGCCTGCCTCACCGACTGTTCCGTCGTCGGTTCCACGGTAATGACGAACGGAAGGTTGCGCCAGTTATCGCTCGGAAGCTGAAAAACCGCTTCGATGCTGATTTGTTGATCGGCCAATGCGGAGGCCAACTGCGCGATGATGCGCGGCTGATCTTCCACACGAAAACGCAGGAAATACGGTGCCTTGTGCGCCGTGATCGGCATCGCCTGGTGCTCGCGCAACTCGCGGAACGAGAATGGCGACACGCGCAGAGGATTGCCTCCACGTAGATCGCGCGCCACGCGCATGAGGTCGCTCACCACCGCCACTCCGGTCGGATGCGGACCCGCGCCGCGCCCATAGTAAAACGTATCCTGTCCGAACTCGCCGCGCATCCACACAGCGTTATAGGCACCCTGCACGCTGGCCAGAATTGTCGAACGCGGAATCAGCGACGGACGCACGGAAAGCAGCAAGCCATTGGCCGCGCGACGCGCCGAGCAAATAAGACGGATCGTATGGTCGAGGCGGTGCGCATAGTCGAAGTCCACTGGTGAGATGCGGCGGATGCCTTCGGTATAAATCGTATCGGTGGGTACCCGCTCGCCAAAGGCCAGCGCGGTTAACAGAGCCAGCTTCGAACGCGCGTCGTAACCGTCGACATCCGCACTGGGGTCAGCTTCCGCGTAGCCCAAGCGCTGCGCTTCAGCCAGTACCACTTCGAAATCCGTGCCGTGCTTTTCGATCTCGGTGAGAATGTAGTTGCTGGTGCCATTGAGGATGCCGTAAAACGTCTGCAACCGATCGCCAGCCACGCCTTCGCGCAGCACGTCGTGAATCGGGATGCCACCCGCAACACTGGCCTCCATCGCCAACGCAGCGTTGTTAGCCTCAGCCTTCTGCCAGAGTTCGACGCCAGCGGCCGCCATCAGTTCTTTATTCGCAGTGATGACGCTCTTGCCGGCATTCAGCGCGGCGTCAATGACCTCACGCGCCACACCCGTGCCGCCGATCAATTCCACGACGATGTCCACATCGGGACGCGCCACGGCTTCGTGCCAACTGGTCGTGCGGAAGGGATCGCCCAAGCCATCGGGCAAAGTCTTGGAGGCGACTGACCGGCTGCAGACAGCTGTCACTTTCAAAGGAAAGCCGAGTTTGCGTTCAATCTGTTCACGATTTTTGGCGAGGATTTCGAGAGTCCCCGAGCCGACATTGCCGAGTCCAATGACTGCGGCGTTGACTGGTTTCATTTCCCGCTATGGTACCAATCGCCGGTCACGGCTTTGTCCGGACATAGGATGATTTCCTGAGTGGTCGTAAGCCTGATCGCGGATGTCCGGCAATCTCATCCATGCCGATCTCACCAGTATGCGTTTCTCTGTGTTCCTTGCGATCGTGATGGCCGCTGACTTCGCTTACGCGGCGTCTACGAACGTTCAGGTGAACTTCACTGCGGAATTGATCACCGTTAGCGGAAATCCATTTGGATTGTCATCGGCGGACCGTTTGCGCGTGATGACGGGCAAATTTGCCTATGACGACGGTACCCGCGATACCGATCCTTCGGTCACTTACGGAAAGTATCAGTTGAACCAGGCCGAGGCTGCGTTCGTCGGCACTCTTGCCGGTTCTGTGCCGGTCATGTTTGCGGGAACCGGGCAAGCAAACATTGAAATCAACGATGCGCCGGCCGCCACCGGTGGTGACTATTTCCGGCTTTCCGACGGTCCCGATTCGAGCCATCCTAGCCGTTACATGCAAGTGAACGGAGTGCGGAACACGAATCTAAAATTGTGGTTTCACCATCAGGCCGCCAGTCAGTCGATGATTGACTCGGCCGCGCTTCCGAACCCGTACAACTGGGGAACCGGCCTTGGCTTTCCGCACACTTTCTCCATCTCCGATGGCAGCAATGGAACGATGCTCTTTCAGTTGCTGGCCATCGGAGCTTCGGCGAATCAGGGTTTGGTGTTCATGCCACTCCCGCCCTGCCGCATCCTGGATACTCGGCCCTCGGCGACCCTCTTCGCTGGCGAGACACGCACCGTGTCGCCCCAAACCGGGTGCGATATTCCTTCCGGTGTTCATGCCTATTCGCTAAATGTCACCGTGGTTCCGAAAGGCCCGCTCGGGTATTTGACCCTTTATCCCAATGGACAGACACAGCCGGAAGTTTCCAATCTCAACTCCCTCGATGGCCGAATCAAAGCCAACGCTGCCATCGTAAAGGCCGGTCTCGGCGGCACGATCAGTATCTATGCCACCGATGCGACAGATATCGTTCTGGACGTGAATGGATACTTCGCAGCACCCAACCCCGGCGGACTCTACTTCTATCCGCTGCCTCCGTGCCGTGTCCTCGATACCCGAAACGCGACAGGCCCTTTGGGCGGCCCGGCACTGGTTCCCCAACAAGCGCGCACGCTTCCGGTGCTTTCCGGCTGTGGAGTGCCTTCCACCGCGCAAGCCTATTCTCTCAATGCGACGGTTGTTCCGAGCGAACCCTTCGGATTCCTGACCATCTGGCCGACAGGCAGGCCACAGCCCACCGTTTCCACGCTCAACGCGGTCACCGGGACAGTCGTCGCAAACGCCGCCATTGTGCCTGTCGGAACCGCTGGGTCGATCAATGTTTATGGCACAAACAAAGCCCATTTGATTCTTGACATCAACGGCTACTTCGCACCGGCAGGCGGAATTGGCGCGCTGAAATACTTCCCAGTCGATCCCTGCCGCCTTTCGGATTCGCGACTTGTGAACGGACAATACACCGGCCTTCCGCTCGATGCGGGCCAAACAACCGATCATGCCGCGCCGAACAAATGCGGCATCGGTGCCACCTTAACAGCGATCGCCTTGAACGCTACCGTCGTGCCGCCCGCTGCCTTTGGATTCCTGACACTGTTTCCCACCGGCCAGGGGATGCCCGTCGTGTCGACGCTCAACGCCATCGACGGATCCATCACGTCCAATACGGCGATATTGCAGGTCGGAACCACGGGTGCATTCCGTTCGTTCGTGACAGAAAAGACGCATCTAATTTTGGATGTGATGGGCTATTTCGCGCCGTAGCTATTGACGGAGGAGCCACTGCGACAACGCAATGTCTCCCCGCCGGATCTCTTCTTCACGCCCAAAACGACCGCTCAGTCTGCGCAAACAGGTTACTGCCAGGGCCGCTGACCTGCGCCCCACGGGACTCTTGCCCGCGTCGCGGACAATGTCCTTCAACAAAATATAGGCCCGCCAGCCCTCTTCCTGATCGTCCTTGAGCTTCCGTTCGCCCTCAATGGAGCGCGTTCGCTCCTAGAGGTTCAAACGTCCATCGGTGGTGCTTTCGAACGCGTAGCGTTGCAATCCACCCCAGAGGCGGTCGTTGAAGTAGATCCCCTCGCTGTTGGAAGCGATGAGTTGCGCCAATCGGAATCGCGCTTCGTAGTCATCCGCTTTGGCCTCGACGGCGCGCGACAGCTCCGCCATTCGACGCATACGCGCGGTTCGCGCAGGCGCGCCGAGTTGCGAATAGAGCGCCGCAGATTCTTCGTATCGATTTTCCCGGGCAAGACGCACAGCCAGCGCGTAGCGTACCGATTCGACACCCTTCATTCCGGGGTACTTGGCCACAAACTCCTGCAATGCTCCTACGGGAGCTTCGAACTCGATCAATAGATTCAAATCCCATCCGGAAGGGGCGTAGTAGATGGAAAGATCCTCGACTCCGAGGCCGAGAGACTTCTGCTGCCCAGGTTCGTGCAACCACACCGCGTATCGCAACTGATCCACCGGGCGCCCTAGTTTCCGATAGACGCCGCAGAGTCCGTAGGCGGCCGCTGCGCGCTTGCCCTCTTCGGCAGTTTTGGAGTTGAAGAGCGCCAACAGCGGTGCTTCGGCTTCCGCGTAGCCGCCGGATAAGAACCGCGCCGCGCCGACTGGCCATAGAAAATCGGGCTGCAAACGCAGCGGCGACTCAGTCGGGACAGCGTCCGCGATGCGCAGTGCTCCGGGCAAATCGCCCATTCGCAGCGCCGTTCGAATCGCCGACATCGGTAAGCCGTTCTGTTCTGGATTGCGTTGTAACAGATCCGCGTGTTTGTCGAGCAACTCGCGGATCTTCACATAAGTGCGCTGCGGGGTTTCATCGGATAGCCCGGGACTCCTGGGGTTCAATTGCATCCACTGGCGTTCGCGCCCGCGCCACCGAGGATTGGTCAACAACTGAATCGCAAACGCGGCATGCTCGGGGGTATCGAAGTATTCCGCCAGATGCTGCCGCAACTTCGGTCCGCCGTCGTAGCCGTAGACGATGTGCAGCGATGTTAGAAGGGTCTCGGCGCTGAGGTTCGATCCTCTGCGGTTCATCTCATCCAGATAGATCTTGCCTGCGGCCGTTTGATCGCCGAGCAGATAGTGGACGCGCGCCAGCCATCCGCGCGCTTCGCTGCGATAGGCGGCACCGCGCGCGACGCGGAGAAACGCCTCGATCCGGGCTCTGTTGCTTGCCAATTTCTTCGCGTCGAAATGCGCCTCTCGCATGGCGACTTTGGCATCGACGAGTTCGACTTCTTCCCGCTGCCGGGCGGTGAGGCTTTTGTCTGCCCGCGCGGTGGCGATTGCGGCTGCGATCCCGCTGTCTGGGACAGATCGCTTCTGTGGTTGGGACATTGCGTAGTAGCGCCGCTGGACTTCCGCTATCGATTCGTTGCCGCTATTGTCCGGCACGATTCCCGCATAGGGGACCTGCGTTCGCCGCACGCCCTTCTTCAAAAAACTAGCACCGTGTTTCGAAAAGGGCAGCCAGAAGCGCCGGTTCAGATACTCGCGAAGCGTCGAGTCAAACGGACAGGCGACGAGCACCACTCCGACGATCGCAACGGGAATGCGGTAGTTCAATGCCCACCTGCTTCGATCATGAACTGCGCCTTGGTTGAAGTAACCGCGCGGCCCAAACGCAAGTGTCCTCGCGGACAATACGCAGGGAGCTTCAATTCCAACCGATCCGGCGCGGTGACACGCACCGGAAGGTTGTTGTCCGGCAGGAAATACTGGAACGCGACGCTGGAACGAATGCGGTATTCGGTTTCAGTGGCCGCTACCGGATTGGTCGATTCGAGATAGAGGTCTTGGCACGCTACTGCTGCGCAGTCTCCGTCACGTGTGAGAATGCGCGTTCCAAAACCAGACCGCGTCTGCATCGCGGAAAGCACGGCATCCGGTTGCATCGTGAGTGTCTCGTCCGTTGAAGGCCAGCGGAAAAAGATCCACCACCGCAAAATCCTCCCATTTTCGCCGCTCCCGTCACGCCTGCGCGAACGCTTTCTATCGTAGGAAGGGTGAAGCGTATCGTCTGACCGGGCTGTATTTCGTTGTAGCCGAAACTGGCCTTTCCGATGGCACGGAACTCGACAACGTTTTCACCGGTGTCGATGTGGCGGGACTTTGCTTGAAAGGCGGAACTGCTGGCGATATCGATGGGCGAAATGTAGTTGAGGAACCAGGAATCGCTGGATGAGATCATTCGTGCGCGTCCGAAAGTGGCAATGCCGATCCGGTAACGTTTGCGGAACTTGTTGAAGATGGGTCCCCATTTGGCGGCGTCGATCGGTGCACCGATCGCGTTGGCGAGCCCCTGTTGGGTGTCCCCAAGATCGTAGAACTGAGGGACAAATTCGTCCACCTCGGCGACAACGGCATCCACGCCGGATGTCTCGAACCAAGTCAGCAAGCCGGTGACGGAAAGTTGCATTTCGGGCGGTAGTTCGGCTTTCACCAGACGCAGCCATTCCGCGTAGGCCTTCAGGGATCGGCTCGAGACATCGATATCGAGCTGGATACCAGAGAGCTTCATGCCCCGGATACGCGCTTCCCCAATCAGGTCGGCCACCTGATCGCCCAGCAATTCGGCCGAACGCTTGCTCGGGACATGCGACGAATCGGATCGAAATACGGCCCAATACTCATGAGCTGTCGGCAGCACGGACGGAATATGGGCCCAGACCGGACGGTCAACCGGTAGTTCTCCCGCTTGAAAATAGATGTAGTCGAGCGGGTTTCCGGACCAGTTGGACAGATTGTCGGAACCACCGTAGTAGCTCCAAACCCAGAAGCCCGTTTTCATGCTTGTTTGCGCCGCAATCGGTTTTTCGCAACCAGTGAGCAGCGAGAAAATCAAAACAAGGCAACAATAAGGTGCCAGCGATTGCATATCAGCAACTTCACTACGGCACCCGATCTGAAAATCCATCGCCCGTGTACATCCGCACCACGCGTCCAGTTTCTTCCACAAACCGCACGATTTCGCCCACAGCGGAACCTCCCGTGCGGCTTTCCAATCGAAAGAGCCCGTCGCCAAGCGGCACCAGTTTCGAAGGATTCTCAAAGCTCGGCGCGGTAGGGTCGATCGTCACCAGACCACGATTCATTTCCACTACACGTGTATCGCCAAAGCGGCTGCGATAGAGTCCAGCGAACCGGCTCCAAGACGGATCCCACGTGATGGCGGGCGTCACTGCGGTCGCCTTGGCCACCGCTTCCCCGACACTCTGCATCAGTCGCGACGCTAAGTCCGCGGCACCGGCATCGTCGCCATTCGAGAGCACAATCACGCCAACCTTATCGTCGAGCTGGATCAGCGTGTGCGTCTTGTAGCCCGCATACGATCCGCCATGGCCCACGTACAGCTTTTCCTTTTCACGTGTCACCGCAAAGCCGATCGCATTGCCGCGCGTCCAGTTGCTTTCCATCATTCTCACGCGATGCAAATCGCGCAGCGCCGCTTTGGAAAATACAGGTCCCTTGCGAAACTGTGCCGAAACAAAACGCGCCATGTCTTCCACTGTCGAGGTGAGCCCTGTTGCCGACCCCAGTGCACGAGCATCGACAAACGGCATCTTCATGCGCGATCCATCGGGCATGCGGCGTCCGTAACCAGTGGCGAGTCCAGCGACTTTTTCGTCAAAGCTTGAGGACGTCATGCCCAGCGGCGAGAAAACGTTCTTTTGCATGTAAGTCTTGTAGCTCTCTCCGGACACAGCTTCCACAATCTGTCCGGCGATGCCCAACGCGAGATTCGAATACTTCCAGCGGACCTCTGGCGAGAAAACTACTCGACTCTGCACGGCCGCCTTCAGCGCCGCGGTATCGGGGAATTCGTCGGTCGACCAATGCGAACCGGCCTCGCGCGACAAGCCCGAACTGTGTGTTAGCAATTCCGCAATCGTAATCGGCGGATCATCCGGATCCAAGGGTTTAGGCGTGAACCAGGGCAAGTGCTGCACCACCGGATCGTCGAGCCGCAACTTGCCGCGATCGCGCAACTGCAGAATCGCCACTGCGGTGAAGACCTTGCTGTGCGATGCCATCCTCATCTTGGTGGATGGCGTCATCGGTGTGCGGCTGTCCGTATCCGCCCAACCGAAGCCTTTCGCCCAGACAACCTGTTGATCGTGGACCACGCCGACTGCGATACCGGGCAGTCCGCGATAGGCCATCTGGCCTTCGAGCCAGCCTTCGAAGAGTCTCTCAGCGGCCTTGACGCCGGGATCGTCGGCAACCGCTGCGGGAAGCAAGGCAGCCAGCAAATACCATAGAACCGGGGTGCGCATGAGATCGATGGTAATCGATCGCGAAGTCCAGCGGATTCCCTCGGCAATCATCACATTGCTGTCGGAACGATCCGATCGCTCGGTCCTTGACATCGAGCAGCCGACTTTTTCAACGATCGCTCTGCCACCAGGAGCCAGCAGCCAACTGCCCGCACCGGAGTCATCGACGGTTCCGCGACCAGTTCTTCGATTCGGCGACCCTTCAGCGGCCGTCCGGTCCGCGAAGGTCCAAAGTAAATCGACTTTCCATCTCTGTACCACGAAGGCATCACGTCGGACGCCGGATCGTCGGTGAACCTTCGCTGCGGACCATGACACCCAGTCGCGCTGCAGCGCGCACAATATCGTCTTTATTTGCTGTCTAGAAAAAATCGGAAGGACTTGGCAAGATACGCCTTCAGGTCCTGACGCGGAACCACCGCATCCAGAAATCCATGTTTCACCAGAAACTCGCTCCGTTGAAACCCTTCCGGCAGCTTCTGCCGAATCGTCTGCTCAATCACTCGCGGACCCGCAAAGCCGATTAAGGCCCCGGGTTCAGCAATGTTCAGATCTCCCAGCATCGCGAACGACGCCGTGACACCGCCCGTCGTTGGATCCGTCAATATACTAATGTATGGCAATCGCGCCTGATCGAGTCGCATCAGAGCCGACGAAATCTTGGCCATCTGCATCAGCGACACGGCGCCTTCCTGCATTCTCGCGCCACCCGATGCCGAAACAACCACCAGCGGCTCGCGATACTGCAGGCTCCGCTCAATCGCTCGCGTAATCTTTTCGCCCACCACGGCACCCATGCTGCCACCGACGAACTTCAATTCCATCGAACAGATCTGCGCCCGCCGACCGTCGAGTGTGCCCGATGCGCTGATGATCGCATCGCGCAAACCAGTGGACTTCTGCATCGCCGCCAGCCGGTCTTTATACGATTTCGAATCCTTGAAATCGAGCGGATTCGTCGAACAAAGGCTTGTGTCGTGTTCTTCGAAACTTCCGTCATCGAACAGTAACTTGAGCCTCGCCCGGGCATCGATCCTGAAGTGATGGTTGCATTGCGGACAGCAGTGCATCGACTCCTCAAGGTTCTTGCGCCAGATGATCTGGCCACAACCCTCGCACTTTTCCCAGAGTCCTTCGGTCTTGACGATCTTTTCGCTCTCCGGAGTCCCTTCGGCCCCCGTCGTCTGGCGCGTAAACCAAGCCATAGGGATAGTCTAGCGCGTGGCTCGCCTCCCCTGGAAGCGAAAATAAGTATCACCAGTAGTAGAACTACCCTAAAGCCCCGCCTTAGTACTTCCGATCAATACTACGAGATATCCCTCATCAACCAAGCGAGCGAGGGGAAGTGAAGCGAAGGAGAAAACAAGAAATGAAGATCGGAAAGTTCGGTATGATGCTGGCCTCGGCGACGTTGCTCGCGGGCAGTCTGTTCGGAGCCGCCACGCAGGACTCCCAGTCCTCCTCGGCGGATGTTGCGTCGATCAGTGTGCCGGCTGGCACTCCGTTGACCGAGGGCGAAATCATCATCCTGCTGCAGGCGAAAGTGCCTGTGGAAGTGATCCAGAAGTTCGTCCATTCGCGCGGGGTCAGCTTCGCGGCTGCCAAGGAAACCGGACGCAAGATCATTGCCGCCGGCGGCAATGTGGCCCTGGTCGGAACGATCAGCCTCAACCAGAAGGAACAGCCCATCGCCCAACTCGAAGACGGCAAGCGTAAGAAGTAGTCTTCAATCAACGGGTACCAACGATTTCAGCCGAGCGATAGTTTTAGGCGGCGGATTGCCCAGTCTAGGGGAATCCGCCGTTTGCTTTTCTCCGTGTGGCATAGGCCGTACGGGCGAAGAGTACCATTCTTTGAAATCCGTCCCGCCACCAACATAGTTGTGGGGACGCCTCTATGGCTAGGTCGCTGGCTCACCGTGCGTAAATCGGAGGAGGCGGTTGTTGCCGCCCGAAGCCATTCGGTGCCCCTTCCTTCCCGAACGTCCGCTACTGGCATGACAATCCTTTTACATTCATCGATCCTTGGGCTACACTAGCCTAAGAATAGTGTGCCCCCGGACCGACATCGTGCAGGAATTCAAGGTGCAAACCAACACCTTCGACGCCCAGTTCGGACAAACCCAGGGCGGCGTCACCAACATCAGCATCAAAAGCGGCACCAACAATTTCCACGGAACCGTGAACTACGGCTTCCAGCGCCCCGGCTTCCTCTTCAATCGCTGGAGCGGCTCGTTTTGTTGCGGCCGTCGTAAACCTTCTTCCTGTTTGGATACGAGGGCATCCGCGACTCGCGCCCCCCGTCACGACGACAGGACCAACACCGTCCCCCACGCCCGCCATGCAGCAAGGCGATTTCTCCATCTACGATCCGGCCACCCGGGTCGCCGCCGCCAATGGCCGCTTCTGGCAAACGCCCTTTGCCGGGAATCGCATCCCCGTCGCCCGCTTTGACAAAGTCGGCGTGGCGATCATGAACTTCTATCCAAAAACCGAAAAATCGGTTGGCGACGCTTTCGGCATCGGCAACTATCGCGACGCCACCACCGCCGAAAAGACGCGCTACTACAACCTGACGACGCACATCGATCAGAACCTCGGTGACAAGCATCGCTTCTTCATCCGCTACAGCACCTACGACCGCCAGAGCACCCACAACAACTACTTCGACAACGCGTTCGTCGGATCGCAGTTCTATTTCCAGTCGTATGCCGCGGCCTTCGATCATGTCTACACGATCTCGCCCAGCATGTTGCTGAATTCGCGCTACAGCTACAATCGCTTCATCCGCGGCGGCGATCAGCCGGAATCGGCTATCGGTTTCGACCTCGCGTCACTCGGTTTCTCGCCCGAGTACATCAAGCAGATTCCCGCCGATCAGGTCCGAGGCGAAGTCTTCGCGCCAAGTGAGGCTGGTGCGGGTCATTTTGAAACGTTCGATCACCTGTTTGCGGAAATGTGCCCCGACATCGATTCCCATGTCAGTCAGAACGAATGCAGCAAGTTGATGCCTTCGCCCGAATAGGCGTAACGCGTGCCGGGGTCGAAGTGGAGGCGCATTTTTCGATCGGGCTCCAGGAAAGCGAAGTTGGCGAAACCGGCGGTGTGGCTGAGCAGAATGCGCGGCGTGATCTGTTTGCAACGGAGTTCTGTGTCAAGGTCGGCGTACTTCGGATATTCGGGCAGCGGCTTCTTCAAATACGTGGCGATCGGACGGGCGAGGTCGATTTTCCCTTCTTCAGCGAGACGGGTGACCGTGTAACCGAACATGGCTTTGGTGAAAGAAGCGCCATACATCACAGTCTCTGGAGTGAGCGGACGTTTGGTGGCGGCGTCCGCATAGCCGAAGGTCTTCAGATAGCGTACGTGACCGTTTTGCAGGATCGAGACCCCGATGCCTGCAATTTTGGCTTGTGCCACGGCTTGCTCCATGCGTTGGGTGATCTGGTCGCTGGACACGCGACTGCCGTCTGGCCGGACGACGGGTGGGTCCGCAGCAAAGAGGTTGAGCAGCAACGGGATGGCAATCACACAGTTCAGAACGGTATCGTCTGCCAAAAGTTCGCTAAAATAAAGCTTCTTATGCGAATCGCCCTTGGCGCAGACCACGCCGGATATGAACTCAAAGATGAGCTTCACCGGCAGTTGACAGCCGCAGGACATACGGTTGTCGATTTCGGCACGGAAAATGCCGACTCCACTGATTATCCGGACTATGCGCGCCAGGTTGCGCACTCGGTCGCGGACGGCGCTGCCGAGCGCGGGATACTGGTTTGTTCAACGGGCGTGGGCATGTCCATCGCCGCGAACAAGGTGCACGGCGTGCGCGCGGCACTGGCCTTCAATCCTGACGAAGTGAAGCTGACGCGCGAACATAACGATGTGAACGTGCTGGCCCTGGGGGCGCGTTATGTGGACGCGGCTACGGCAGGCGAACTCGTCAGGATTTTTCTCGAGACACCATTCAGTGGCGGCGAGCGCCATGCGCGCCGTCTCGCCAAGGTAGTCGAAATGGAGAAGGAGTAACTCAACGAAATGACCGAACAAGAGCTGATGGCGCGCCCTCTGGCCAGCGTCGATCCTGACATTTACAACCTTATTCAGAAAGAAGTTGAGCGGCAGAACGAAGGCATCGAACTGATTGCCAGCGAGAACTTCACCTCTGAAGCGGTGATGGAAGCGACGGCGAGCGTTTACACCAACAAATACGCGGAAGGGTATCCTGGGCGGCGGTATTACGGCGGCTGCGCCGATACCACAGACCATGTGGAAACGATTGCCCGCGACCGGGCAAAGAAGCTGTTCGGCGCCGAGCATGCCAATGTCCAGCCGCATTCCGGATCGCAGGCGAATGCCGCGGTTTTTGGGGCCGTTCTGGATATCGGCGACACCGTGCTGGGCATGAATCTTTCACATGGCGGTCATCTCACACACGGCAATCCGCTGAACTTTTCGGGGCGTTATTACAAGATCGTTCCGTATGGCGTGAGTCCAGTGGATGAGCGGATCGATTACGACGAGTTGGCGCGATTGGCGGAAGAGAACAAGCCGAAGATGATTATCGCGGGCGGCAGTGCCTATGGGCGAATCATCGATTTCGCGCGGTTCCGCGAGATTGCCGACAGTGTGGGTGCCGTGTTGCTGGTGGATATGGCGCACTTTAGCGGACTGGTGGCCGCCGGTGTGTATCCGAACCCTTGCGAACACGCGGATATCGTGACCACGACCACGCACAAGACATTGCGGGGGCCGCGGGCCGGGCTGATTTTGAGCCGCGAGAAATATGCCGCGGCAATCGATAAGAATCTGTTCCCGGGGATCCAGGGGGGTCCGCTGGTGCATGTGATCGCGGCAAAAGCAACCTGCTTTCTGGAAGCCATGCAACCGTCGTTCGTCGCTTATCAGAAGCGAGTTGTGAAAAATGCGCAGGCGTTGGCGGCTGCCTTGCAGACCGAAGGGTTTCGGATTGTTTCGGGCGGCACCGATTCCCATGTCTTTCTGGTCGACGTTTTCGCCAAGGGCGTACGCGGCAAGGAAGCGGAAGTGGCGCTGGATAAAGCTCTCATTACGGCGAACCGGAATACGATTCCGTTCGATGTGAACAAGCCGTTGAATCCGAGTGGGATTCGCTTGGGGTCGCCGGCCGTGACAACGCGCGGGTTCCAGGAAGACGATATGCGGGAAGTGGCTTCGATTATCGCCACAGTGATTGCGGCAAAAGACGATGAGACCGTGCTGGCGGCTGCCCGCAAACGGGTATTGGCATTGACAGCAAAATACCCACTCTACGCCTGGAAGATGGCGTATACGACGGTAGGGTGATCGGTGCCCGATCCGCGGATAAAGGTTGCAATCGACGCTCGGCATCTGCGGGATTTTGGCATCGGCACGCATATACGGAACGTGCTGGTGAATTTGCCAGCGGCGGCTCCCGAGATGGATCTCATGGCGGTAGTGCGAGCGTCGGAACAGAAAGAGGTTCCGCCGGGCGTGAAGCCGGTTGTCTATGACAGAAGCGACGAAGACCGGCTGGACGACCTCCGATTTCCCGCCTTTTTGCGATCTCTCAAGGCGGATGTGCACCATGTGCCGCTGAATACGGTGCCGCTTTTCATGCCAAAGCCCTATGTGGTGACGATTCACGACATGGCCAGTCTGCTGTTTCCCACCAGCACGGGCTTTGAGCAGAACTGGATGGCCTATCGGTTTCGGCGCGGTTTGTTGAACGCCGATCACGTCATTGCTGTATCCAAGGCGACCAAGCGGGATGTGCAGAATGTGATGGGGGTTCCGGAAAATCGGGTGCGTGTGATTTACAACGCGCCGGATCCGGCATTCACGCAATCGAATGTGGCGGACGATTTGCGCGCCAGGGACTTGATGATTGAGCGGTATCAGGTGGATTACCCTTATCTACTTTATGCCGGCACGATTCGGGCGCAGAAAAATATCCCGCGTTTGGTGGAAGCGTTCGCGGTGTTGCGCGGGGAGTTGGAAACGCATCCGATCTACAAGAAGTTGCGGCTGGTGATTATCGGCGATGAGTTGTCGAAACATCCGCAGTTGCGGCGCACGGTGATTCAGAGCCGCGTGGAGAATCTGGTTCGTTTTCTTGGGTTTGTGCCGATTGAGATGCTGCGGGCATTTTACAAGAGCGCAGCCGCGTTTGTGTTTCCCTCGTTGTATGAGGGGTTTGGATTGCCTCCGATAGAGGCGATGGCGTGCGGCACTCCGGTGGTGGCGTCGAACGTGAGTTCCCTGGCTGAAGTGGTGGGTGACGCGGCGATGGTCGTCAACCCCGAAAATGTCTTCGATATCGCCCGCGGAATTCGAGAGATCCTATTGGATGAGTTTTTGCGGCGGCGTTGTGTCCAGCTCGGGATGCAGCAGTTGCGGCAGTTTAGCTGGCGCCAGACGGCGGAGCAGGTCGCTGAAACATACCAGATTGTCGCTTCGCGATCGCGCGGACGCGGCCGATGAGTTCGGCGGATTCGACACGCTGCCAGCGCAGTGGGTGCATCCACACCGCTGTTCCAACGAGATAAGTGCAGCGAGATCCTTTGCGCGCCCAGCGCATCGTATATTGACCATCCACAAGAAATAGATAGACGGCGTCGGGGGCGAACGGCTGGCCTGCGGAACAGGCGAGATCGGCCAGCAGTATATCGCCAGCTTCGGCCAGTCCTGTAGTGTCGGTGGTCGCCGTCACGGCGAGTAAGGCGGGGGCGTCGATTCCAGTCAGCAGGATACGGGGGACTTGCACACGGATATCCAATGCCGGAGGCACGACTTCATTGAGGTGTGAAAGCGGGCGGACGCTGAGCTCTTTGCATTTCGATTTGGGCATTTTTCTGTGGGCGGATTCCTCCTTTATCTCAAGGTCGGAACAGAGATCCCAGATATTCCACTGCATGCTTGCCAGAATCTGATCGGCCATAGAGACGGTGAGCCCGCGAACACCCTTGAGAGTGTTATGCAGGTGTGATTGCGAAACTCCAAGGCGCCGGGCAAGTGCGCTCTCGGTGATCGTTCCCGAATCCGCAAGGCGGCGGAGGCGGTTGAGAAGGCGGGTAAAAAGCTCTGTAAAGTTCATGCTGCTATTTCAAAAAGAAAAGAATCTTGGCGCAGCAGTGAAAACATTAGGCCAACTGGAAAAAATCTCACAAAACGTTCAACCTTTTTTGAGCCTGAAATCAAGCACATAGCGATTGTAGCAGGAATGAACCCAAATTCAGGACTGTCAAACGTCGCTCGCGGTGTTGACAAGCTTCCAGAAACAGGCAGGATGGTACTACTGAGCTGGAACGCCGATTCCAGGAATAATCTTAGCGGGCGATCTCAAGGCGGGAGAGTCCGCAAAATCATAGTTCTTAGGAGGCTGACAATGGCGATGGAGTGGACCAGAAGCGACACGTTGGGAATTGCGAATCACTCGTGTGTAAGATGTCATGGGTTGGGTTTGGCGGGCGGCAGATTAAGTTCGAAGGATCCGTGCAATTGCGTGTTGCGGTCGATCTTCCGCATCTGTTTCGAGAAGTTCTATAATGTCGCGACGCAGGAAAGGCGAATGAGCCAGGTGACGCTCGACGGTGCGGGGCCGCAATGCCGGAAGGTGGTGTGGGGTCGTAAGGATGAGGAATACATCGCGGACTTCCTCGGCTTAGCGAAGCGGAGTCTGGATGAGGAAGAGCATCGTATCTTTCGGATGCACTATCTGTTGGGTGCGAATTGGCGGATGTGCTGCGAGCGATTGGCCATCGATAAAGGTCAGTTCTTCCATTCCATTTACCGGATTGAACAGCGGCTGGGTAGGGTGATGAAGGAGACGAAGCCCTATTCTCTGTATCCGGTGGACGAGTATTATTCAGGCGTGAAGGTGGAACACAAGGCGGTTGTGCGGGTGATGGAGCGGAAGCCGGCGATGCAGGTTCCACTGCGGGTTCGAGTGGATGGTGACGAGCTATTGGCGCCGAAGGCGGCCTAGATCGCCCGACTGAGCGGAGGTGCAGAGACGGGTGCGCACGGTGGCAGTGCGCACCCGTTATTCACTTTGGCGGGTCTTTTTCACCAAATGTACCTCCTCGTTGCATTTGCTGCACGCCTTTGTATACTGTGAAAGATAACCTCCGCGTGTGAGGAGTGAAATGGAACCCCATTTTGATACCGGAGGAGCGGAATGCTTTCTACGCAGAGACAGGATACGGTAGGTGACAGTCTGGAGCACAGCCCAGATTTCAGGGCTATCGTCGAAGCGATTGCACGGCTGGGCGAGGCTGATGCGGTTGCAATTTTCGCGGGCTTGCCAACGCCCGAAATAGTCGTTGAGTACGGAAGTATCGACACGCCGGGGGACGTGAGTCTTGAGGACTTGGGAGAACTGCCTATGCAAGCGTTCGGCTTAGACCCGAGCCGCCAGAGTATGCTGCGAGAGTACATTCCAGACGGGATCGTCGCGCTGGTTGTTGCGAAAGACCGGGAAGCCGATGCCCGCGCAAAAGCCGCGCTCGAACTGCTGGCCTTGACCGCTGAGCGGGAAATGCGATTTACTTTCGATCTTCGTCTGGCTTCAGCGCTTTCGGCCCGTCATGTGGAAAACGACGAACGGGATCGTCTGCTTTTGTCAACGAAGATTCACAACGATTTGAGCCAGAGTGCAACCTTGATCCGGCTTGGTTTGGCATCGATGAAACGGCAATTGACTGAAGCGGACAGCGAACGAATTCTGAACGATGTGGACGATTTGGTTGAAGCGGCGAGACAGATGTCGGAATCTGTCATTGCCATCTCTAACAATTTGCGTCCCCCGATGATCGAGACGCTCGGCCCGGTGATGGCACTGCGGCAGGAAGCGAAGAGATATCAGGCATCCACTGGAATCGCGGTTGAATGCGAACTTGAAGAGATTCCGTTGGAACCCAAAGCGGCGCTGGCGGTGTTTCGGATCGCCCAGGAAAGTCTTTTGAATATTGCACAACATGCGGGGGCTAGCAATGTGAGGATACACCTGACACGAGAAGACAGTTCGGTCATTCTCGAGATTTACGATAATGGTCGTGGCTTCGACCTAGCTGAAATGCAATTGTCTCTAGGTCTTGCGGGAATGGCGGAGCGGGCGAGCATTGCCGACGGATCGCTTCGCATCGATACCAGCCCTGGCCAAGGAACCATGGTCAGGGCTATTTTCCCCATTCCGCCCAACAGCCAATACGAAGGTGACCAATGAACCGAAACGCGGCGGATTCCATCCTTAACGTGGCGGATTCCATCCTTAACGTGGCGGATTCCATCCTTATCGTTGACGACGCGCCGAGGGTTTGCGCCTTGGTGGCCCGCTCTCTCGCCGATTTACCGTATCGAATGATTACGGCCGATTCGGTGCAGACCGGTTTGAAGGCATTGCTCGATATCGAACTCATCCGGATGGTGGTGGTCGATTTCGGCCTGCCGGATGGTACGGGACTCGAAATCATTGAGGCGGCAAGGAAGTTGAAGCCTGGATTGCCTGCGCTGCTCATGTCGGGCTATTACGTCGGCGAGGCGGATGTGGATTTCATTCAAAAGCCTTTCGATCCTCTCGATCTCTACTGCCGAGTGGAAGCTCTGGCAGGCTACTCGGCGACATAGGAGACGAACTATGCGCTGGTTTCTGCGGCATCCGCGGCATCTGCTGCCCACGTCGGCACGGCTCTTCCGCGCCATTCTGGTGTGGCAGTTATTTGCAGGCGAAGCACTTTCCCAGGAAGCACCCGCGTGGGAACCAGATCGCCGGGTGGACTCACTTCTTGAAAAGCTCGGACTGACGCACTTCACGATTCACCATTTCAGCTTCGAGAAAGATGAAAAAGGTGGGATACGCTACGTTTGGATCGCGACGAGTGGCGGACTCTACCGCTATGACGGCTATTCCACCGAGCGGTTTGGAAAAGAGCAGGGGTTGCCGAGCGATGTTATTCGCTGCGCACTGGTCACCAGTAAGGGGCAATTGTGGTTGGGCACGCCGCAAGGCGCGGGGATTTTCGACGGCAAGAGATTTTCGACAGCGGGAGCGGAGCACGGTCTGGTTGGGCGGAATGTGCGCCGGATCGTGGAAGACCGGCAGGGGACGCTTTGGTTCGCGAGCGATAGCTGGCCGAGCGCGGAGGTTGACGCTGGATTGAGCCGTCTGCGGGATGGGCAGTGGACACAATATCGAGCGAAGCAAGGTCTTCCGAGTGGCTTTGTGGTCGACCAGTTCACGGATTCCAAGGGACGGATTTTCGCCATGACGTTGGAAGGTCCGGCGCGGCTCGAAGGGGACCTGTGGAAGCGGGAACCATTGGGAAGGCTTGAGCCTCGGGAACACTGGGGTTCGTCGGCCATGGTCGAGACGGCTACGACCGGCGTCGTACTCTCGAATGGATTCTCGACCTGGACGATGCGGCCCGAAGGGTGGGTCAAGCTTGGGAATCCACCAAAGCATAACTATGGAATTGTCGCCACCAGAGATGGCAAGGTGATGATTGCGGGCGATATCAAGTCGAATCAGAAAGCGTTTTTCGAATGGAACGGTAAAGCATGGAACCAGGTTTCGGACGGGTTCCGCGCTCCCCAAGGCTGGGGCATCTTCCTCAATGAGGCATCGGATGGCTCGATTTGGTTCGGTGGACCGGGCAGCCTTTCGCGTTGGGGACGCGGGAATCGCGAGTGGCAGTTTCTGGCGGGTGGGTCGAGACAATATTTCCTCACCGGCAGAGAGGAACTCTGGGCGCTGGAAGGGGGGCGCAGCCTGTCGGAACTGGACGGGCAGCAATGGGTTCGGCGGGGTGTTTTCGACGAGATCTGGTGGCGCAACTCGGAATCCATTTGGGCGATCGACCGGACCGGTGTGACCAATCTGCATTCCGGACATCGGCGAACGTTTGGCGAGGATGAGACCGGGATTCGAACACCGCGGCAGATCGCGGTGGATTCGAAGGGCACTGTATGGGCAATCGGTTTGGATGGGTCGGGAAAGGGGCTCGTATCCGACTACAACGGAAAGCATTGGCACCGGCACAAGGTTGCGGAGCTGGACCCAAAGAATCGAGTGTTTCAAGGTCCGGCTTCAGAGGGTGGAATCTGGTACGCCACCCGGAATGCGGCGTCCGGTGGCTACCGGCTGGCGCGAATCGAAGAAAGCGGCAAGCGTGAGGCGCACGAGATCGCCCTGGGTGCAGTGACGACCTCACCACCCGGAGATCTCTATTTTAAAGAATTCGGGTTGAACCAATGGACCAAAGAGAGTGGCTGGGGATTGCTCGATTCGTTGCCGGCCCGGCGGGCGGCATCGACTGCCACGCAAGGCGGACGCCGGTGGAGCGTGCTCGAAGGAACCTTGGGGGGCAGGGAGGGCTTACTGCTTCGAACGTCCACCGCTGAGAAGTTTTATCCCACAGAACTGTTGACGTCGCTGACACGGGGTGCCGATGGATCGCTTCTGGCGGGGGGCAATGGCAGGTTCTTTGTGATTCCGGATGCAACGGGAGACGATCCGATTGCGGTGCCGGTGCCCAACGGTGAGCGTGTCAGTTGGGTCAGTCGCGACCGCAGCGGCGTATTCTTCGCTGGTACGCCCGATGGTTTGTTCCGATTTCAGCCGGACGGGATCGCCCCGGAAACTCGAATCCAAGCGGCCAATGTTCGTATCGTGACCGGTCAGCCGCTGAGGGCGTCCGCGTTGGCGTTCGGGCGATTCGAGGGGGATTCGTCGCGCGACATGAGCGCCTCTTACTCGTGGCGGCTGAACGACGGTGCGTGGTCGCCCTTTGTGGTGTCTACAGAAAATCCATTCGACATCGCGCAACTGCCCTTGGGCACCCACAAGATTGCTGTGCGATCTCGCGACAACGGGTTGGATGTCGATGCGACTCCCGCGGAAATGGAGTTTGCAATCCGGGCGATGCCGCTGCAGGACCAGCCGTGGTTCACGCCGACCCTGCTGTCGATGGCCACACTGCTGGGCTTTACGATCTACTCGGCGGGAACGTCCCGACGGAAGCTGGCGCAGGAGTCGGCGAATGCGCTTAGCCGCAGCCTGGAGCGCTATCGCCATATTGTGGAAACGGCACAGGAAGGCATTGCCGTGCTCGATGTGGATGGTAACTGCACAATGGCGAACGCCGAGTTCTCCCGGATTGTGGGCAAGCCCGCCGACATGCTGGTGGGCAGGCACTATCGGGACTTCGTTGCGACCGGCCAGTTGGAAACCTTTCACCGATTGTTCGCAGCGCAGCGGGATGGAGCGCCAGTCAACTATCGCGCTTCGTTGGAATATCCACACGGTGTCCAGCACGTGCAGGCAGGATTGCGCCCGATCCCCCATCGCGACGGTGCATTCACCGGTTCCCTATTCATGCTGGCCGATATTGGCGAGCAAACCGTGGCCGAGGAGGCGATGTTGCGAAGCGCAACGAACTACCGTTTGCTGTTTGGACGGAGCCCCATGTCTCGAATGGTTGTGGACCGCCCAACAAGCAAGGTGTTGTTGGTGAACTCTGCCGCGTGCGAGCTGTACGGTTATAGCAAAGAAGAGTTTTTGCAAATTCGACTGTTTGATTTGCAATTGCCGGACCAAGTTGATGCGGCGCGCAAGATGCTTACCGGTGATTGCCCAAGTGAGATGTTACAAGGCCGCCATCGGAAGAAGGACGGAACAATCTTCGAAGTCGAAATCTATGCGCACGACCATAGTTTTGAGGGTCATGATTGCCGCAGCGTTCTTACGCTCGACCAGACTGGGACAATATTGGCCGCGAACCGTGTCCGAGACAGCCGCGAAGCGCTAGCCTCGGCGCAGAGCATTGCCAACATCGGGAGCTTTGCGGCGACGATCGACAAAGAAAACAGAGTCGTTTCGAGATATTGGTCAGACCAAATGTACCGAATCATGGGTTTGTGCCCCGGGCAGGAACCCGCCTTGGGCCTGAGTTGGATGAACTACGTGTTTGCCAACGACCAGGCCGAGGTGGCATACCAGCTCAATCTCGGAACGGCGACGGGAAAACCGATCGAGATCGAACATAGGATTGTGCGCGCCGACGGTCTCGTGCGCGATGTGAGAACGATCGTCCAACCGGCAACAGATTCCAACGGTTCGACAAGACAGGTCGGCACAGTGCAGGATGTAACCGAGCTTCACCGGATGCAGGAGCAACTCCAGCAGGCGCAGCGTCTCGACAGCATCGGGCGTTTGGCCGGGGGCGTGGCTCACGACTTCAACAACCTGCTCACGGTAATCAATGGCTATAGCAAGCTGCTGCTGCGGAAACTGACGCCGGAATCGCCAATTCACCAGGATATCCTCCAGATCGCCGACGCTGGGCAAGAGGCGGCGGAACTTACCAGGAGACTTCTGGCCTATGGCAGAAAGCAAGCACTGAAACCGGTAGTTCTCGATTTACACGAAGTGCTGTCCGATGCCATGATTTTGCTGCGGCGCCTGGCCGGTGAAGACGTGCACATCGAGTTGGAACCGCCCCTCATTGGTTCCGTGACCGTTCTGGCGGATCTTGTGCAAATGAACGAGATTTTAATCAACCTAACTACGAATGCGCGTGACGCTATGCCTCGGGGCGGCGTCCTAATCTTCGGTCTCGAAAATCTGGGAGACCAGGTACGCCTTTCCATATCCGACACAGGCGAGGGTATGGATGAAGCAACCGTGAAGCAAATCTACGAGCCATTCTTTACCACAAAAGAACGGCAGGGCGGAACGGGCCTGGGGTTGGCTAGCGTTCACGGCATTGTCCATCAATCCGGAGGTTCGATTCAATGTTGGAGCAGTCCCGGCAGTGGAACCCGGTTCGAAATTCTGCTCCCCGCTGTCCCGAATGAAGCCGTACGGGCAAGTTCCGGCAAAGGCGAGGCAGCGCGCGGACAAGATGCCGAATCGGAAAACGGACTCGACGGCGAGGGAAGAGTGGTGTTGGTTGTCGACGATCAGGCCGATATTCGCAAATTCGTCGCCGAAGTGCTGAAGGGCTGCGGTTACGAAGTGACTACCGTTTCCAGCGGCGAGGAAGCGCTCGATTTGTTGCGAAATGGTTCGATCGTACCAGCCTTACTGGTGACGGATATCGTGATGAGGGGAATGTCGGGTGCGGAATTGGCGGCGAGGGTGGTAGAACTGAAAACAGACACGCCTTTACCTGTTCTGTTCATGTCTGGATATACCCGCAGTGAGATCGATGAAAAGGGCGTTGCGGGGCTTCCTGGAGGGGAACTCCTGGAAAAGCCGTTTGCACCGGAGACTCTGTTGCGGCTGGTAGCGCAAAGCATTTCGAGATCGAAGGCACATTAAAGGGGTAATGCGATGCGTATATTGATTGCCGACGACCATCCAGTGGTCCGCCTCGGCCTTGTGGGAATTTTGCGGGAACAGGCGAACGCCGAGGTGGAGCAGGTGGGTTCTCTCACCGATCTGCGGCAACAATTGGAACGGCAGGCTCCCGACGTCCTCATATTGGATCTGAATATGCCAGGTGGAAACAGTTTGGAAGCGATTCCGGCGTTTCGGCGATCGCATCCTCGGATGGCAATTCTTGTTTTGAGTATCCATCCGGAAGATCAGGTGGGCGTACGCTCGATTCTGGCGGGTGCGAATGGATATTTGAACAAAAGCAGTGCGCCGGAGCAGTTGCTGACGGCGGTGCAGCGGGTCGCAAGCGGAAAGCGGTATGTGAGTGCGGAACTGGGGTCGGCATTGGCCGAATACCTTTTTCGGGGACAATCCGGTAAAATGCCTCACGAGTCGCTGTCGGGGCGGGAATACACGGTATTGTTGAAAATTTCCGAAGGTTTGACAACCGCCGAGATCGCCACTGCCTTGCACTTGAGTCCGAAAACCGTTGGTACCTACCGCGCCAGGATCCTTGAAAAGATGGGGATCGGCACGACGGCCGAATTGACCCGATATGTAGTGGCGCACGGGCTAAGCGACAACACCCCCAATCCCACTCGAAGCTCCTTCGAATAGGCCGGATACTGGCAATTTCCTGACAGATGCCTCAGTTGTCATCCGATTGAGAGAATTTCAGTTTTGGCTTATCCGGCCCCGCGCGATCGAAACGGTGTCGCCAATGAGCTGAGACTCTGTTTGCAGGCGTGCCGTGCATCTGAGCGCAGCGTTCAGACCGTAATTTCCTTCTGGCTTGCCAAGGACGATTTCCATCGATGGCATATCACGATGCAGCGCCGGGAGAAACTGGATGGCAGTTTTGAAATCCTGGCATTTCACTCCGACATCTCAAACTGCGCTGCAGCGGAGTGCCTCACTGGATGGACTCTGGAGTTGCTGGAATTGCTCGTTCACCAAGGCGACACGGTACTGTTCGAACACGATTCGGAAGGTAAGTGTTCTCGCTTCAAGGCGGCGAGGAAAGTTTTGGATACGGACCCGAGGACCGAAGAGCGATGAGGCTCGACTGCCTGGTTGCGCGTGACTGTCTGGAGTTCGCAGTCGAAGAGGTTCTCGCGATGCACGAAAACCCCGGGTGGACAGCGGTCTATGAAGTGGAATGGATCGCTGCGGGGTATCGCACAGTTGCTCGATTCGAAGCCATCTATTTCGAGCGGATCTCGAAATCCACCGATCTAACAGCATAGCGATACTTCTTCGGCGCGTCGATGTCGTGGATGCCAACCTGCAGCACGTATTCGCCAGCGGCGAGATTGTTGCCAAGGGTCAAGGTTCCCGAGAGGACGAGCGCTTTCCCTTCTGTATGCCCTTCCGGACGGTAGGGCGTTTTCTTGCCGGTGTAGACAGCTTTCCCTTCGCGATAAAGAATCACCTGAACTTCGAGATTCGGCGTCGATCCCTTGACGTTGTAAAGATAGGTTCCGTAGATCAGCTTGTCGCCGGCTTGCATCGCGCGCAGCGCAGGAGTTCCGTCTGTGGATTGTGAATTGAGAAAGGCCTCTGTGGCGACGGTCAAATCGGACATCGCGAGTTGCTTGTTCTTGATGTCGGGGATGAAAACGAACTGCGCCGAAGATCCAGTGAGCTTGGTGCCTCGATCCATGATGGCGGCGCGCAGTTGATAAGGTCCGGGCTGCTTGATGGGGAGATCCAGCACTTGCGCGATTCCATTTTTCATGATGTTCTCATAACCGTTCTTGCGCACGCGAATAGTTTGAGTTTGGACGACTTTGTCGACGGCTTTGCCCGACTGATCGTAGAGCATGAGCATTTCATCGGCGACAGCTTTCTTCCAGGGCGTTCGATCTTTGTCATCCGGAGCGGCGGGCTCGTCAAGGAATTGCAATCCCTTGGCATCGAGAAAGAAAAGCGCGCGAATCAAAGGGCCCTGATCGCTTTCGATGTAAAGAGGCGTGAGTTTGATGGGGATCTCGATGGACCGGAAAGGGCTGATCATTGCGGATACCAGCGGATTGGTATTGGTGGGGGTCCGTTCGGCATCGGTAACACCGGCGAAATTCTGCCGGTAGCGAACCTTGAGACCCGGCTTGCGGACCTTGATTTCCAACTTGTGCATCTTGGCACTGCCCTGTTTGGACTTGACGAAGGTTTCGGCATCGGGCTGAAAGGCGATCAGGTAGTAGCCATCCAAATCATTGGCGGCTTCTTGCAACGCACGGGCGAGATCGTTGGTATTGCGAAAGAACAAGCCTCCGGTGGCGGCGGCGAGTTCCGCCAGGCCGCCCTGGGACATCTGAAAATCCATTTGCCGCTGCAATTGCTGGCCCTGCATCCGTCGCGGATTTGCGGAAGGCGTGTCCATGGCTGTGATGCCCAACACCTGGAGCCCCCTCGGATCGATTGTGTAAAAGGTCACCCCGGAACGGTTGGCGATATCGATCAGCGAACGCATCGACTGCAAGGTTCGGTCGCGCGAGCCGCCCTGCGCACCGGGCAGCATCGCATTGGCACCGGGGATCGTCATACCTTGCGGCAGATCGGACAACTGCATGCTTTCTGAAAAGATGACCATCGATTTGCGTCCTGGCAACTCCCGCAGACCTTGTACAACGAACGCGGCGTTCGACAGAACGTTGGCGGTGAGCATGTCCTGGCGCAGCCGGTTATTGACCTCTTCGCGCTGGCGTTGTTCGATCGCCATCTGGGCGATGGATGGGTTCGGATCGTCTTCCAAAGGATTGCTCTGCAGGGCCGCGAGCGAGTCGACACCGTTGATGCTTCGATAGCGGATGCTGTCAATGCCGGCGAGCACGGCGCGTTTGTCCGCGGTGAACTGTTGAAAAAGCCCGAGTCCGCCAGAAGAGCGGTAGACGGCGACGATGTCTCCGGGAAGAATCTGCTGCTCGACGAACTTGTGCAGAGCGCCGCGCATATAGTAGACGCTTTCGGAGCTCATGCTGAGGTCGTCGATGTAAATGGCAATGGTGCGACGGACATCCTTGACGCGGATGCTGTCTTTGGGTGCGAGCAGCGCAATCCCCGGATTGTTGGCGACCGCGGTGGGGTTGGTTTCGAGCGGCGGACGTGAAACGTACAGAACTTTTTTGATGGACTGGCGTTTGCCGTCGCGAAAAACCTCAAAGTCGTCCTCGGTCAAACCCGAGACATGCTTCTTTGCTTTGTCCATCACGGTGACGTCGATTTGAATGAGGTCGACATTCAGTTTGATGGTGAGATCTTGCCGCGGTGCCTGCGGTTCCTGTTGAGCGAAACAAATAGCCGTGAGTAAAATGGCGGCGCAGCGGCGATACATAGTCAAATTGTAGTGGATCGCGCACATGGTAACCTTTCGAAACATGTCCGCCGGAGCGAAAAAAGAAGCCGAACTGCTCGAAACCGGCAAGCAATATCACGATGAGGGAAACCATCGTGCCGCTGCCGATGCGTTTTCGCAGATTTTGCGCAAGAATCCGAGGCATCCTGTGGCGTTGTACCGGATGGGTTGCCTGCTGCACGAGGTCGGCAATCCGAAGCAGTCGGCGGAACTGCTGGGGGCTGCCGTTGCGGCGAATCCCGCGGAATCGGAATGCCACAACGCCTTGGCGACGGTTTTGTTCGCAGGGGGACGGGAAACCGAGGCGGAACGGAGTTTGCGTCAAGCAATTCTGCTGGCCTCCAAGCCGCATTTTCATTTGAGCCTGGCTGGTTTGCTGCGCAAGCAAAGCCGCAATCGCGAAGCTTTGGCGGAATACGAGACAGCGCTGTCGCGGGGGGCGGATCCGATCGAGACGGGCTTGAGTATCGGCAGGCTGTATGCGGCTTGTGGCGATGCACCGGATGCGCAGACGCGCTTTCGCGAGATTCTGGCGCACGATCCGCGACACGCGGGTGCACTTTGGAGCCTGCGAGAGAGTCTCGAAAAAGAAGGTCGCAAGGCGGAAGCGACCCAATGTTTGGATCGCGCGTTCGCTGCCTTGCCACTCAACACGGCGGACCTGCGAAGTTTCGCGGATGCTTTGCAGATGGCTGGTGACTTTGCGGCCGCCTCTGTCGCGTATCGGAAGTTGCATGCGGAGGGCCCCGCATCCGCGGAGACCTGGTTTGCGCTGGGCTGTGCGGAGACGTCGCGGAGTGAGTTTGCCGGTGCGGTTGACTGTTTCGAACGAGTCTTGGCGATGCGCCCGGATTGGAACAAAGCTCGCCATAATCTGGGCCGGGCGCTCTTCGAAATCGGACGCCTAAACGAAGCGGCGGCGTGTCTTCGCCGGTGCGCGGAAGCAGGCGATGCAGGTTCATCGTTGGCGCGCAGTATGCTCGCCACGATCGTCCCCGGGGTTCCGCAGGCGGACAATCAGGCGATTTTGAATACCCGGCGAGATTGGGTGCAGCGCGATCTCCCCTCGACTCCAGCGCCCGCGATTCCCCGCCTTGTGCAAGGTGTTCCGCTCCGAATCGGCTACGTGTCGTCGTTCTTTCATCGCGACAATTGGATGAAGCCGGTTTGGGGGTTGATCAATCAGCACGACCGCAGCCGGGTAGAAGTGCATCTGTTTGCCGACGTGGCGCGGACGGCGATTGTGCACGGCTATCGCGAACATCCGCAAGACCGTTTTCACGACACACGAAATCTCGACAACCCTTCTCTGCAGGGGCTGATTGCAGAGTCTGGAGTGCAGGTTCTGATCGACCTCAATGGATACAGCAACCTGACCCGGCTGCCGCTATTTCAGCGCAAACTTGCACCGGTCACGATCGGTTGGTTCAATATGTACGCGACCACCGGCTTACCTGGTTACGACTATTTGATTGGCGATGCCGATGTGATTCCCGACACGGAGGATTGCTACTATTCCGAACGGATTCTGCGCGTGCAGGGCAGTTATCTGACATTCGATGTGGATTATCCAGTGCCGCCGGTGGCGGAAGCGCCCTGCTTGCGGGGTTTCGGCGTGGCGTTTGGAAGCTTGTGCTCGCTGTACAAGATCACGCCGGAGGTGATCGCCACCTGGAGCCGAATTGTCGCGGCGGTGCCGGGCAGCACGCTGTTGTTGAAGAATGCCTCGCTCAAGTCAGAAGGCGCACGGGCCTATCTGCGCGAACAGTTTGCGCGTTGCGGGGTGACTCAGGATCGGGTGCATTTGGAAGGCCCTGCTGAACATTTTGAGTTTTTGCAGGCTTACGATCGCATCGATCTGGCACTCGATACGTTCCCCTACAATGGCGGGACATCCACCACGGAAGCGATCTGGCAAGGGGTTCCCGTGCTTACCTTTGCAGGCGATCGCTGGGCTTCGCGCACCAGCGCTTCGATTCTGAGAGCGGCCGGATTGGGGGATTTCGTGGCACCGGACTGCGCGAGTTTTGTATCGATGGCTGCGCGCTTGGGTATGCTGCCGCCGGCTGCGTTGGGCGAAATGCGGGCAGCCATGCGGCCGAAGATCCGCGAATCGGCCGCTTGCGACACGCCAGGTTTTGCGCGGCGAATGGAGAGCATTTACTTCGAGTGCGTATCGCGATTGTCATCCCTGTCCTAAACGAAGAAGCGTCGATTGGCGGAACTCTACGCGCCTGCGTGTCGATGCTGTCTGCTGGCGATGAGATCGCGGTGGTGGACGGCGGCAGCACCGATCGCACCTGCGAGATTGTGCGAGAGTTGCGGCTCGATGCCGTGCAACTCATCGAACGATGCAAGCGCGGGCGAGGTAGCCAGCAGGCGCGCGGTGCCGCTGAAACAACTGCCGGGATTCTGTGGTTTGTCCATGCCGATACTCTGCCGGATTCGGGTTGCATGGAGGCGATTCGCAAGGCGCTCGCCGATCCCACGGCCGCAGGCGGCAACTTTTCGCTCCGCTTCACCGGGTCGAGTGCAGGTGCACGGTTCCTGAACCGTTCCTATCCTTGGCTGCGGGTGCTGAGGCTCTACTACGGCGATTCCGCGATCTTTGTGCGTCGCGCCGACTATGAGTCAGCGGGTGGGTTTCGCGATCATCCCATCTTTGAAGATCTCGACTTGATCGCTCGCCTGCGAGGCAGGTTTCTGCATTCGGATCTTGTCGTAACCACGTCTTCGCGGCGGTTTGAAGGGCGCTGGTTTCCTGGAGTGTATCTGCACTGGACCTTGCTGCAGATTCTATACTGGGCCGGGGTTCCGCCGCAGGTGCTAGGCCGCTGGTATGCCGCGATCCGCTGACACACGCGCCCGGATTGACTCCGATGGTCATCCACGGTAATGTTTGATATCTGGACCTGCGCGGTAAAAGATCACCGCGCACGTTCCGCGCAGCTTTAGAAGGACAGGAGGAGATCATGTCAAACAAATCGTTGCTACTCGCAGGTGTCGGCTTAGCCGCCCTCATTGGCGGAGCCTGCGTCGCCTGGAACCAGTATGGCCAGAAGAAAGATCCGCTGAGTGCGTATCGCCGCAAACTCGCGGACAAGCACCGCAAACTCGTTGAGAAAGCCGACCAGCCCGCCGAAGCGATGGCGTACTTCGTCAATCGCCGCACCGGCGGCTGGGTACAAAAAGCCGGTGGAAGAGGATCCGACAAGAAGGCCATCGGCATTCCGCTCGATACCAGCCAGTACATCGCCGCTCTGCAGCATGTTCGCCAAATGAATCGTTATTCGTCGGCCACCGGCACCGTGCTTGCTTCGGAAGCCAACGCCCCGGCGGGTGGAACCCTGAGCTCATGGACTCCTCTCGGACCCAACAACCAAGGCGGTCGCACCCGCAAGCTGTTGATCCACCCTTCAAGTCCCAACATTATGTATGCCGCAGCCGTAGGCGGCGGCGTCTGGAAGACCACCGACGGCGGTGCCAATTGGGTTCCTCTCACGGACCTCGCGATTCCCAATATCGCCGTCGTTTCGTTGGCTTTCGACCCCAACAACTTCAACAAAATCTACGCTGGAACCGGTGAAGGCTACTTCAACGGAGACGCCCTTCGCGGGGCGGGCATCTTTGTCACCACGGACGGCGGTGCCACCTGGAATCAGTTGGCTTCCACCAATGTGCCGAACTTCCAATATGTGAATGACGTGGTGGTTAGCCCGCGCAACCCCAACCGCATTTACGCATCCACTCGCACGGGCGTCTTCAAGTCGATCAACGGCGGCACTTCCTGGACCAGCATCGCCACCGGAACCAACGGCTGCGGTGACCTCGCGATTCAGATGAAGCGTGCCGTTGGCTATGTCTTCGCAGCTTGCGGATTCTTCACCGCGACCGGCGACGTCAAACGCGTGCTCGATAACGATACCGCAACCACGATGACGCAGGCCTTCACCACCACCAACATGAGTCGCACTGTGTTGGCCATCGCTCCGTCGAACGAAAGCATCGTCTACGCATTGGCCAGCAGCGGCGCAGCCGGTGCCTATGCCGACGGCGTGCTGGGCGTCTTCCGGTCCACCGCGAACGGCAACCCTGGAACCTGGACCACGCAGATGTCCAACAACGGATCCACTGTCGATCCCGTACCGCTCAACAATATCCTGCTCACCAATCCCGTCTACGCATACAACGCGTGCGTGGGATCCGATCGCGGATTGTTCAACCAAGGCTGGTACGACGCCGTTCTGGAAGTGGATCCGGCGGATTCCAACCGCGTCTGGGCCGGTGGCATCGATCTCTTCCGGTCCGACGATGGCGGTGCAACCTTCGGCGTTGCGAGCTACTGGTGGCAGAACCAGGGCGATCCCAACTACAACCACGCCGACAATCACGGCATCGCCTTCCATCCCAATTACGATGGCGTTGGCAACAAGACCATGTATGCGGTGAACGATGGCGGCATCTTCCGCACTGCTGACGCTCGCGCAAATGTCGGCACCACTGTGGCCAACGTCTGCGGAAGCGTGGTCGCTGGCGCTGTGACCTGGACCGAACTCAACAACGGCTACAGCACCACGCAGTTTTATCACGGCTCGACGCATCCGGATGGCAGTACTTTCATGGGCGGTCTTCAGGACAATGGCACTTGGCGTGGAACCACAGCGTCCACCAACTGGACCAATCTGCTTGGCGGCGACGGCGGCTATACCGCCATTGACGAAAAGTCCCCGCTCTCGACCACCGTCCTGTTCGGTGAGTACACCGCACTCTCGATCCAGAGGTCAACCAACAACGGGTTGACCTTTTCCGATGCCGTTACGGGCATTACCGAAAGTGCTGGCAACTTCCTGTTCATCAATCCTTTCCATATGAATCCAGGCAACAAGCAGCACCTTTGGACAGGGGGATTCTTTATCTGGCGCACCACCAATCAAGCAAACAGTTGGACGCAGGCGAGTGCCATCACTCCAGGCAATTTCGAGGTCTCGGCGATCGCGTCGTCCAACTTGGATACGAACAAAGTGGTGTTCGGCATGACGGACGGTTACATCGGCTTCAACACCGCGGCACTCACCGCTGGATCCGCAACGAACTGGGCCAGCACCCGGCCGCGCACGATTGCTGTAACTTCGCTGGCTTTCGATCCCACGAATTCCAATAACGCGTGGGCCACCTACGCGACCTTCGGAGGCGTTTCGGTTTACAAGTCGATCAACTCCGGAGCAACCTGGACCTCAGCCCCCGGAACCGCGCCCAATACTCTGCCGTTAGTTCCCGCGCAGACGGTGATCGTGGATCCAACCAATTCGAATCGCGTTTACGTCGGCACGGACTTGGGGGTTTTCACAACGATCGATGGTGGCGTCAACTGGTATAAGGAAGTCAGCGGTTTCGCCAATGTCTCGGTGGAATGGCTGGACATCAACACCACGGGAACGAGGCGTCTGACCGCGTTCACGCATGGTCGCGGCGCTTGGCGTACGGACTTGGTCCCGTAAGGGAGCAGCGTTCTATTTGCGGATGGAAGGGAGGCCTGCGGGCCTCCCTTTTGTTTTGCGACCCGGTGATTACGCGGAAGCTTCGCGCCGGAAGAGGAATCGGGTTCCGTCGTCAGACTCTTCATAGGTCCACCCTTCGCCAAGCAGGCGCAGAGCTGAATCCGGACTGTCTTCAATGGTCAACCCTTCGGTGGCGAGCTTCACGCGCAGCACGCGCGCGATGGCCTCGTGTTCCCAATCCTTGGCCCAGCGCTTGCCGCTAAATCCGGGGATTCCGGCTGCGTAAGGGCAATCGTGCGCGAGGGCGTTCAGTCCCACGGCTTCTTCGGCGGTGCGGCACCAAGGGGCGATCTCATGGCGATTGGCGTAAACGCTACAGGCGGACTTTCCTTCGGCGTCGTGTTCGAGAAACCGGCAGTGGATCTCTGGAATGATGACGACCTTCGATCCCAACTGGATCGGCGTGTGGCAGGACATCCCGCAGCGGCGGCAGAGCGCTTCGTATTTGTCGGTCGGCAGAATGGGCAGCATACTCAAAGCCTCGGCGTGGGCGGTTTCATTACGTTCCACGGAGTGACACCGGTGCGCTTCATCTTGCGGCGATAGACTTTGTCGCCGTTGCCGATATAGAGCGTTTTGAAGTCCGCACCCGCAAAGACCAAGTTCGCGAGCGGTGCACCGGGCTGTGGTTTGGGCAGGATCGCCATGACGCGGCCCGGCGGATCGCAGATCTGCAGACCGATATTCGTTGTGACATAAAGAAAGCCTTCGGTGTCCATGGTCATGCCGTCTGCGGAACTCACAGAGCTTTCGTCCGGCGTTTCCAAACGGTAAAACGGCTGCCCGTTGGCGAGCGAGCCATCCGGTTGCACTTGAAACGACCAGATCCATTTGTTGCGGCTGTCCGAGACCACCAGGAGCGACTGATCGGGCGAGAGTTGGATACCGTTGGGGTTTTCGATCCCTTCGTGTACTTTCGTCTTTTCACCTTTGGTATCTACGAACCAGACGGCCTTGCCCCGGCTGTCGGTGAAATAGATTTCGCCCTTGGACGTGACGGTAAGATCGTTGGGGTTGACATCCTCGACGATCACGGTTTCTTTGCCCGAGGCGGGGTCGATGGCGACGATCCGTCTGTTGGCGGCCTGTCCGCCGTAGAGGCGTCCGTCGGCCGCGGCTTTCAATCCAGTGGTTTTGTTGGCGTCGTCTTTGAAGATGACGGCTTTGCCATCGAGTCCGATTTTCCAGATCTTGTTCAGACGGCCGTCGGTAAAGTAAACATTGCCCTGTTTATCCACGGTATGTCCTTCGGCGTAGCCGTGACCTTGGCTGACCAGTTCCCAGCCCGAACCGGGATCGTCGAGAAACTGATGGTGATGATTGCGCGCAGGGGGCTGGGCTTTGGCCAGCGGCTTACCATAATCGCGCCAAAGCCAGCGCATGGCATCGGGCAGTACGGCAGCCCCGTGTTTCCGGTTGTGCTGTTCGGTGCCCGTAACGAATTTGTAGTCGTAGCCGGCGTATTCGAGAGAAGCGGCAAGGTCTTGATTGGCCATCCACCAACTTCCGCCGTAAATGTTGTTGTCGTTGGAACCGTCCTGCAAGTAGACGCGCAGGGTTTTGGGTTCGGTCTTGCGGACGAGGGTGGATAAGATCTGGCCACCGCGCAAGTTGACGAAACTGCCGATGAAACTCATGACACGGTGAAAGGCGTCATTGCGCATCCAGGCTGCGTTGAAAGCGGCAATGGCACCGGAACTGACACCAACAAGTGCCCAATCGTCCGCATCGGTGGAAAGGGAAACTTTGCTGCGAACTTCAGGAATCAGTTCATCGAGCAGGAACCGCGCGTAGCGATCGCCGAGTCCGTCATATTCGTAGCTGCGATTGAATCGGCCTTGTTGCGTGCCGCCGTTTGGAGCGGGCATGACGCCCGGGTTCACAAAGATCGCGGCCATAGGCGGGATATGGCCCTTGTGGATGAGATTGTCCATGACGATCGTGGCGCGAAACGCGCTGTCGTCTTTGATGTCCGAACCACCATCCTGAAAGACCATCGCGGGCAGAGGCTTACCCGCGGGGGCGTGCGCGGGGACGTAGATCCAATAGTCGCGAACGGTGCCGGGAAAGACTTTGGAATTGGCGAACACAAACTGAGTGACCTTGCCGCGAGGGACTCCGGGCTGGATGTTGGAGTCAGGCCCGAGTGCATAGGGGTCCTGGGCGAGGAGGTTGAAAAAGAGGGCGAGAAAGGTCACCCACACATCCTACTACGTTCGCCCCAAGCGAACCGCGATCCACTGCAATATACTTGGAGCATCTGCATTTGCTCCGAAGGAGATCAACCCGGCCATGAAGACCCTAACCCGGAAGTCCATGCCCCGCCGCAGCCTGCTGCGAGGCATGGGAGCATCGATTGCACTGCCTTTGCTCGATGCCATGATCCCATCCATGACCGCACTCGCGGCGACGCCCGCAGGAAAGCCGGTGCGACGTCTCGGCTTCGTCTACATGCCGATGGGTGCCCATATGCCAGCCTGGACCCCGAAACCCGGCGAATTCCTCTCACCCACACTCCGGTCACTGGAGAAAGTTCGCGAGCACGTTTCCGTCATCGGCAACCTCGAGTTGAAGAACGCCTATCCAGGCACCCACGCCACTTCCAACGCGTCCTTCTTGAGCGCCGCTACCGCCAAGTGGACCGAAAGCTCGGACTACTATCTCGCCACCACCGTCGACCAAGTCGCAGCCAAGCATATCGGACAAGACACGCGTCTGCCATCGATGGAACTTTCCATGGATCTGCTCACCAATGTCGGCCAATGCGACAACGGCTACGCGTGCGTGTACCAGAACAATCTAAGCTGGTCGTCGCCCACCACACCGCTGCCGTCCGAAGCCCATCCCCGTATCGCCTTCGAACGCATGTTCGGCGACGGCGGATCGGTCGCCGACCGCCAATCCGAACTCCGCAAAAACGCAAGCCTGCTCGACTGGATGGGCCAGGATATCGCTCGCCTCCGTCGCGAACTCGGCCCGGGCGATCGCAATAGAGTCAACGAATATCTGGACACCGTCCGCGAAGTGGAGCGCCGTATCCAAAAGGCCGAAAAGAGCACAGAGGAATCCGGACTGCGCGATCTCGATCGCCCGCTGGGCGTCCCCGCGAGCTACGCGGAACACGCGCGTCTGATGTTCGATCTGCAAGTGCTTGCCATGCAGGGCGACGTGACGCGAGTGATTACCTTCCAACTCGCCCGCGAAACCAGCAACCGCAGCTATCCGGAAATTGGCATCAATGAGGGACACCACCCGCTCACACACAACGGCGGCAATGCGGAAAAGCTCGCCAAGGTCGCACAGATCAACGCGTTCCATGTCTCGCTGTTCGCCTATTATCTGGAAAAGCTAAAGGCCACACCGGATGGCGATGGTTCGCTGCTCGACCACTCGATGATTCTCTACGGAAGCGGCATGAGTAACTCGGACATCCACAACCATACCGATCTGCCGGTGCTCGTGGCCGGAGGCGGCGTGAAGGGCCGTCACATCCGCTATGACAAGCCAACGCCACTTGCCAATGTCCATCTGACCTTACTCGAAAAAGCAGGCATCCGCATGGACAGGTTCGCCGACAGCAAAGGCAAAGTTGAGGAATTGCTGTCGCTGTGACCAGGTTTCATGGCAGTCTGTGTCTCTGCCTCACTCTCGCCACAGCGGCCGAAACGTTGCCCGATGCGGTCGCCACAGGGAAGAATCGCATCCAAGCCGTGCGCGCACAACTCGCCGCCAAGGCGGACGTCAACGCTACGCAGGCCGATGGATCCACGGCCCTTCACTGGGCGGCCCATCACGACGATGTGGAAACCGCGCGCCTCCTCATCGGTGTCGGAGCCAACGTCAAAGCCGTCAACCGTTATGGCGTCACCCCGCTTCATCTCGCCTGCACCAACGGCAACGCCGCCCTCGTCGAACTCCTGCTCAGTAAAGGTGCGGACGCCAATAGCGCACTCCCCGGCGGCGAAACCGCTTTGATGACGGCGTCCCGCACGGGCAAACTCGAAGCCGTGAAAGCTCTACTGGCAAAAGGCGCGGATTCGAACGCCAAGGAATCGAAACGCGGCCAAACCGCGATCATGTGGGCCGCCGCGGAGGGCCACACGGAAGTCGTGGAGGCGCTGATCGCCGCAAAAGCGGACTTCCGAGCCCAACTCGATTCGGGATTCACTCCGCTTTTCTTTGCCGCGCGAGAAGGCCACTCGGCCGTCGTCAGAGCACTGCTCCAAGCAGGCGTTGACATCAACGCAACCCTGGTCACGAAGCGTCCGCCCAATGGCACGCCAAGCGAAGCGCAAACGCCGCCGCGGCAGGGCGAATCGGCGCTCTTGTTGGCGATGGAGAACGCCCATTTCGATCTTGCTTCCGAACTGCTCGACGCGGGAGCGAACCCAAACACTGTCGGTCCGGGATGGGCTCCGCTCCATGTCGTCTCTTGGATCCGCAAGCCCGGTGTCGGCGATAACGATCCTGCCCCCTATGGATCGGGCAAAACGACGAGCCTTGCAATTGTGCAAAAGCTCATCGCCAAAGGTGCCGACATCAACATCCGAATGACCAAAAAAGTGGGGGTTGGCCTGACGGCGATCAATACGATTGGAGCAACGCCCTATTTTCTTGCCGCCCGCACCGCCGATGCGGAACTGATCCGCTACCTGGCGAAACTCGGTGCGGATCCAAAAATCGGCAATCGCGAAAACTCCACTCCGCTAATGGCCGCCGCGGGACTCGGCACTCGTAGCCCCGGAGAGGACGCAGGCACCGAGGCGGAGGTCGTGGAAGCCCTGCAAACACTGCTCGAACTCGGCGCGGACATCAATGCAGTGGACGACAACGGCGAGACGGCCATGCATGCCGCGGCGTACAAGAACGCCCCATCCGCAGTGGAATTCTTGGCATCCCACGGGGCGAAGACAGAGATCTGGAACAAGCCCAACAAAGAAGGCTGGACTCCGCTCCGCATCGCCGAAGGCTATCGATTTGGAAACTACAAGCCCTCGCCTCCCACGATCGCCGCCTTTGAACGGATACTCAGGAACTGATTCCGCAATCACTAACTTCCGGAGCCGCCACAGCCACCTCCGCTGCTGCTTCCACAGCTACTGTCGGAGGAAATGCCAACATTCGCCTTCGGATAGAGACGCTTGCCATAGTCGAGCCCTGCAGCGTTCATCGCCCCAACCCCGAAAATGGCGGTCAACAGAGGCCGCCTGACGGCCGCCGGTAGCCAGACGATCGCCGACATGCAGGTACTCTGTTCCAACCTGCAGGGCCGCCGGGGACTCAGCCCCGCTGAGGTCGCCCTGTGAAACCAATCAGTGACGCTACCACCGTTACGGCAATCGCAAAGAGAATCAGCAAGCCTACGTTCCTATGGCCGGTCCCCCAAACTTCATCCCCGCCAAACCGAGCAGCACTGCCATCGCGAGACCGGCATCCTTGGCGCGACTGCCCCGAACTGCATCGTCGCGCCGCGGCCGACAGCTTCCAGGTTGTGGCGATAGGTCGCCACAGCGCTGGGCAGGAGGCCCTCCCCGACTTGCAGCACCAAATGGGCCGGCTTCGCGTCCTCGAAGTAGCGGAGAAGATACGCTCCGATCGGGCTCGCAACGGTTTCGGCCGCCCTCCGCTGGAATGCCTTCACGGACGCTTCTTTGCCACGATCGTCCGTTAGCAGGAGTCGGCGCTCAATCAGCGACACCGTGGCAACCTGCAGAAGTTCGTTCTTGCCACCGCGAAGGTAGGCAAGTTCATAAGGATCATTGAGGTTGGGCCGTCGGGAACTGTCGCCGCCGCGGATTCCTCGCGTTGCCTTCCGCGAACGAACTGCCACAGCAACAACGCTGCGGCGACGACCGCGTAAAACAACAGAAATTCTGGACCACGCCATACGAGCGGATTCATAGATACCTCTTCTGTGGGTTGAAAAAATGATTGGTTGAAAAATGCCGAGCAGCAGGATGAAGCGAGACTGGAAGAGATTCGATCTGGAGAACTACAATCGGAAAACATTTGGTTTTCTTACTTTCATGCTGAGCTGGATTGCATTTCTTCTGTGTGACAGTTGCGTGACAAACTTTGGGAAGGGTCGATATAGGTTGCACGAGGTTCAAGATGTGGAGTAACCTACCCTAGACCGTGGGGAGACGGCGGTACCTGCACGCGTTGCCGTGCTGAAGGAGTGATCACCCGATTATGGATCGTTGGGGAATCCCCGTCCTGGGTTCGATGGCGCTTGCCGCGCTTTGTTGGTATTGTGTCCGGCATGAGCCGCACAAGATCGAAGAGGACCTTCTTGCCCGGTCCGCTGCCGCACTGCAAGCCGGAAATATCCCGATTGAAGGCCTTAGTGTGCAGCAACAAACGGCATTTCTGACAGGACAGCGCGGATCCCTCATTGTCAGTGAGGACGCCCGCCAGCGCGTCGAGGGCGTGTGGGGCGTGACCGAAGTGATCGTTCAACCGACCCAGGAAGTCGCTCTGCCACCGCTGGTGATTCTCTCGCCTCGAGCAAGTCAGTTGGAAGTCGACCTGAGTACATTCGTAGCGGGCAAGACCATTCGTTTTGCTCCTGCCAGCGACATTCTTTTGCCGGACGGAAGAATGATTCTCGACAATATCGCGACGATTCTCGCCAATGGCGGCAAGATCCCCGTTGAAATTTCCGGACACACCGATGCCGATGGCGACCCCAAGCTCAACCTCGATCTCAGCAGGAGGCGCGCCACGGCGGTCAAGCGTTACTTGGTTTCCAAGGGTATCTCGGCTGCCCGGCTCAGCGATACCGGTTTTGGGTCGGCCAAGCCGATTGCCGCCAACGACACTCCAGAGGGCAAGGCCCGCAATCGCCGCATCGAGTTTCATCCACTCGCAGAGAAGTCAGGCGCGGCAATTTCGAATCAATAACCGTGATTTCTAAGGATTTGTGTAACGCTAATGCTCTATTTACCGATCAAGATCATCTTTTGTCTGCTTTCTGCGGGACTTATCGGCCTCGTCGTCGGCTGGTGGTGGACACGGCAAACCGAGCGCCGCCGGTCAATGGAACTGGAAGGTGTCTGGACGCAGAAGGTGCAGCGGTCCAACCGCGAGTTGGAAGCCCTGCGAGCCGATCTGCGTACCGAAGCCACTCGCACCCAAAGCGCGGTGGACGCTGAAAGTTCCTTAAAAGGACGCCTGATTTCGATAGAAAGCGAGCATCAATCGGCACTCGACAAAATGGCGGGCTTCACGTCGAAACTGACGGCGAGCGAAGGCGCGTTAGTGGAAGCGAAGTCATCGTGGGCCTCCGAATCCGCCATCTGGAAGGTCAAATACGCGACCGTCGAAACGACTTTGGCAGCGAAGGAAAGCTCCTTGTCGGCTGCTGAATCGGCACTTTCGTCCGCCCGCAAAGATCTGGGCGACCGAGAGGATTTGATTGCCGATCTGCGGAGGCAGGCCGCGATGGTCGAGCCGCTGAACGGCCGGCTGAAGAGTGCGGACGCGCGAATTGCTGAGCTTGAGACGGCTGTACAAGCAGGCGAGAAATCAAAGGAGAGCCGCGAAAAAGAAGCGGGAGAATTGCAGTCCCGCATCGGCGAGATCGAACCGCTTAGGGCGTCTATCCTGCAGCGCGACGGCAGGCTCAAAGAATGGGAAGCTCGCTATCAAGGCATGCTGAAAGAGAAAGATTCCGCCCTCGCCAAACTTCTGGCGCAGATCGGTGAGTTGGAGCCGATCAAGGGTAAGCTCGCGGATTCTGACAAGCAAACCAAAAAGGTATTGAGCGAGAAAGATGCGCAAATTGCGGCGTTGACAAGCAGTTTGTCCGCAATGGAAGCGAACGCCAAGACTGCTGCGGATTTCCGCGCGCAAGTTGCGGTAAGCGCGAAGGAGAGCGAGTCGGCAATCGCCGCGTTGACCGCGAAATTGGAAGCTGAATCGAAGTCCGCTGAGGAGTTGCGGGTCAGGCTCGCGGAAGGCGCGAAGGAGAGCGAGTCGGCAATCGCTAAGTTGACCGCGAAGTTGGAGGCTGAATCGAAGTCCGCTGAGGATTTGCGGGCCGGGCTCGCGGAAGGCGCGAAGGAGAGCGAGTCGGCAATCGCTACGTTGACCGCGAAGTTGGAGGCTGAATCGAAGTCCGCTGAGGAATTGCGATCTAGGCTCGCTGTTGGCGCAGAAGAGCACGCCGCAGTCACTGGCGAAATTCAGAACCTTCGGACTCGACTTTCCGAGTTGGAACCCGAGTTGGAACGGCTGCGCACTCGCCCTCCCGAAATCCGCGAAATCGTTGTTGAGGTCGAGAAACCGGTCGAAGTCGAGAAGGGGACCGACGCCAACATCCTTGCTCCGCGCGAAGACCTTGGCATCCCGCACGACAACCTCAAGCTCATCCACGGCATCGGACCGATCATCGCGAAACGCCTGAACGCGATGGGTATCTTCCGGTTCGACCAGATCGCCACTTGGACCGGCAGCGACATGGACGCCATTCAAGCGAAACTACCTGAGTTTCAAGGCCGCATCCGCCGCGACAATTGGGTCGACTCAGCCAAAGAAGAATACTTGAAGAAATATGGCAAGCCGATCGAATAATCATGCGAATCATCGGCGGAGAATTTCGTAGCAGACGCATTCAGTCGGTGCCGGGCGACCATGTCCGGCCCACACCCGATCGCCTGCGGGAGTCTTTATTCAGTGTGCTCATGCCAGTCATCGAGGGTGCCGTGTTCATCGACGCTTACGCAGGCACAGGGGGCGTCGGAATTGAGGCCATTTCGCGCGGCGCTTCGCGAGCGATCCTGATTGAGAAAGATCCAAAGGCATACGATGTTCTTTGCGAGAATTTGAATTCGCTCAAAACCGGCGCTCGCGCGCTCGCCATCAAGGGCAAAGCCACGCAATGGATTGCCAAATATCCAGCGGATATTCTGTTTCTCGATCCGCCGTATCCGCTTGAAAACGAGTACGCTCTCTGTCTCGAACAAGCTGCCAGCCACAAGTTGGCGATCGCCCAGCATTCGTCGAAGTTCGCTCTACTCGATTCGTACGGGAGTCTCGAGTGCTATCGAAAACTGAAACAAGGCGACAACACGTTGAGCTTCTTCCGCCACAAGACGACAGCCTTATAGTTCCACGGCAGCGACACGCCCAGAAAAAAATGCGGTACGCCCCCACCGGCGCAAAGTGGATCGAATCATGCGATAAGGTAACAACAGTCATGTCCATCTCCCGGCGACAACTCTTCGTGACCGCGGCAGCGGTAGCCTTGTCGGCCGCCCAGAAGAAGCGTCCCAATATTCTCTTCATCTTTGCCGACGATCTCGGCTGGCGCGACGTGGGCTTTCAGGGCGCAGATTTCTACGAAACCCCAAACCTCGACCGTTTCGCAGGCGAAAGCATGCGCTTCCCACAGGCCTACGCAGGCGCGGGAAACTGTGCGCCAAGCCGCGCCTGCCTGCTTTCCGGGCAATACACGCCACGCCATGGCATTTATGCGGTGGGATCCACCAAGCGCGGACCGGTCGAAAAAATGCGCCTCGAACCCGTGCCCAACAACGAGACCCTCGCACCGGAAAACGTAACCTTCGCTGAGGCGATGCGCGAAGCGGGATATCGCACGGGTCACATCGGCAAATGGCATCTGGGCGGCAAGGCGAGCGCGCGTCCGAAAGATCGGGGTTTTGACGAAAGCATCGATCCGCGGCCAAATCCCAACGCCTCGCGCAACGAGCCGGACGACCCGAAGAGCATGTTCACGATCACGCGGCTGGCATCCGAGTTCATCGAGCGAAACAAAGAGAAGCCTTTCCTCGCATACGTCGCACATCATGCCATCCACTCGAATCTGGCAGCGCGTCCGGCGACGCTTGAGCGATTCAAAGCGAAGGTCAAAGGAAAGCAGCACGGGGATCCGCTGTATGCGGCGTGTCTCTTCGATTTCGACGATGCTGTGGGCCAATTGCTGGCTCGCCTCGATGCTCTTGGCCTGCGCGAGAACACGCTGGTGCTGTTCACTTCGGATAACGGAGGCGTGCAGAAGTCTTCGCAAGAGCCTCTGCGCGGCAACAAGGGTTGCTATTACGAGGGCGGGATTCGCGAACCGATGCTCGTGCGCTGGCCGGGCGTCACCAAAGCAGGCTCGGTCTGCGATGAGTCTGTGATCAATCTCGATTTCTATCCAACGTTCCTGGATGTGGCGGGTGCGCGTCCGTCCGCGGGTAAAATCCTCGACGGCGAGAGTCTCGTGCCATTGCTGAAAGGCAAGAAGAAACTAAGGAGACAGTCAATTTACTGGCATTTTCCGGGATATCTGGACGATCCGGTAATTCGCGGACGCGACAACGAATTTCGCTCACGCCCGGTGAGTGTGATCCGCAAGGGCGATTGGAAATTGCATCTCTATCATGAGGAATGGATTCTCGACGGAGGCATCGCGAACGTTTCCAACAACAACGCGGTGGAACTCTACGACATGAAATCGGACATGGGCGAGCGTCGCAACGTCGCACTGACCAATGTCGGGAAACGCGATGAATTGCTCGCGGATCTGCTGGCTTGGTTCCGCACAACGAACGCCCCAATGCCGGTGCCGCTCAAAAACAGCTAATCCCGTTCGGTGCGATTGATATCCTGTTCCGGCAGCAGAAAGCTGCACGCCGATCCCGCCAGGTAAACGAACGCCGCAACCGCCGCGGCGGCGTAGGCAAACTTGGTCGGTGCCGTTGTACCCGGCATGAAGTTGACCAACTGGGCTGTAACCGCGGCGAATCCGGTCCCAATCATGCGACCGCCAACGTTGGCGGCGAAGCCTTCTCCGGTGCCTCGCAAATGCAGCGGAAACGCGCCTGGCAGATAGTTTCCCCAGAAGCTGAACTGCGCGACGGTCACCAAGCCCGCGAAGAAAATACCAATTTTGGTGAGTTCGAGACTGGACGTTGCGCAGACCGCGAACACCACCGGAACAATGATCAAGCCTGGAAACTGGAAGACGCGCAGCAGCGTGCGACGGCTCAGAATCCGCACAGCGAGAACGGCGAGAATGGCGCGGCCAACGAGTCCGCCGATCTCCTGAATGGACTGCACATCGGTGGTGATCTTTTGTTGTGCGGGACGAGGCAAGCTCGCCACTTCCGGCAACCCCGGAAGGATCTGCGGCAGTTGTTGGATCGCCCCGAATGCCGCGCCATAGGCGAACGCAAACATCGCGGTGGTCACGAGTGTAGTCTTTAACAGCGCGGGCGAGAACAACTCACCGATGCTCGGACGCTTCAACGTTCCGGCGTTCTTCTTCTCTTGCCACTTGGGTGATTCAGGTAAGAACGGGCGAATGATAAGCAGCGGTAGAGCCGGGATGAGTCCCGACATGAGTGTGTAACGCCACTCGGCATGGCCGCCGTAAATCGCGGGCAGGCTGGGTCCGAACTTGATGCAGAGCTGATTGGCACCGGCCACCAGGATGCCGCCGATGGACGAAAAGGCTTGCGTATATCCAAGCACGGATTCGCGCTGCTTCGGATCGTCGAAGATTTCGGCGAGCCAAGCGACGGCTGCTACGAATTCGACACAAACACCAATGAAAGTGGTGCTGCGCAAGATGAGCAACTGTTCGAGGGACGTGGCGAATCCGGCGGCGAAGGCGGAGACGGAATAGAGCAGGATGCTGTAGGTGAGCACGCGCCGTCGTCCGAAGCGATCGGTGAGGTAGCCGCCGAGAAGCCCGAAAACTCCACCGGCCATGGCGGGGATCCAGAAGAGCAGCGAGAGCCAGTTGTTGAACTCAGGGCTGCCGGGCTTGAGTTGGCCGAGTTCCATGAGCGCGGGGCGCGCGATAAGCGGAAGCATCAGGAGTTCGTAGATGTCGAATGCGAATCCGATGGCTGCCACAGTGCAGATCGCCCATTCGATGCCTGTGAGTTTGCGGTTCATGAGTATCCGCTTATGCTATCGCAAGTTGTGCAACGCTAACATCGAGATGACCGCCTTATATGGAAATCGCCATCGTTCTCCTCCTCGTCCTCGCCAACGGACTCTTCTCCATGGCCGAACTCGCCGTTGTTTCTTCGCGCAGGACGCGGCTCCAGCAAAGGAAAGACAGTGGCAGCCGCGGCGCCGGTGTTGCGATGGAACTGGCCGCGCATCCAGACGATTTTCTTTCCACCGTGCAAGTCGGGATCACGCTCATTGGCACCCTCGCCGGCGCATTTGGCGGCGCAACCATCGCAGGCAAATTGACGGTTTTCCTCAACGCTTCGATCCCGGCAGCGGCCGCGTATTCCGAGTCGATCTCGATTACCTTGGTCGTCCTGCTGATCAGCTATCTATCGATCGTCGTCGGCGAACTCGTTCCGAAAAGCCTCGCGTTAGGCAACGCCGAAGGTATCGCCTCGGTGCTCGCCCCACCCATGCGTTTCATCTCGCGCCTCGGCTCACCGGCGGTGCGATTTCTTTCGTTCTCAACGCGCATGGTGTTGAAGCTGATCCCCATCCGTCCCAATAACGAGGCTCCGGTCACTGAGGCGGAAATCCACGATCTGATCGCCCAGGGCACTCGCCACGGATCCTTCGAAGAGGCCGAGCAGGAGATGGTGAAGGGCGTCTTCCGCCTGGGCGACCGGCGTATTGTCGATCTCATGCAGCCACGGTCCAAAGTGGTTTCACTCGATGCGGCTTTACCCTGGGAAGCGAACCGGCAGACCTTGTTGAAGAGCCCTTATTCGCGCTACCCGTTGATTGAAAACGAACTCGACCACTTTTTGGGCGTGATCCATGTCAAGGATATTGCGATGGCGCTATTGCAGGATTCCATCGACCTTCGCCAACTTGCCCGCAAGGCGTTGATTATTCCTGAATCCGCGCCAGCTCTCGCTGTGCTCGAACGTTTTCAGGAAGCCAAAGATCGCATCGCTGTGATCGCGGACGAGCATGGCGGCATCAGCGGCATTGTGACGCTGACCGATTTGCTGGATGCGGTGATGGGCGACCTGCGGGTTCCTGAAGAGAAGTCAAGGCCAGACGTCGCATTGCGCGAGGATGGCTCGTGGATCGTCGATGGCGCGATTCCTGTGGCGGATCTGGTCGAACGGTTGTCGTGGCGAAAGATCCCGGGCGATCTGGATGGAGGCTACACCACTGCCGGTGGATTCGTGTTGGCGCACCTGCGACGCATTCCCGCGCCGGGCGATCACTTTCACGTCGATGGTTGGAGGTTTGAGGTGCTGGATCTGGATGGAAACCGCATCGACAAGATACTGGTGACCAGTCCTGAAAAAGACCTATCGCGCGGCAGTCTGCGCGGATGACCCAGGCGTCACTACGCGATAAACCGCGCCTCCGCCCTTTGGGAATTTCGTGAGCAGTTCCAGATCTTTCGAAGCTGCGATCTTACTGGCGATGGCCACTTGTTGTTCCCGATCGAGATCGCTACGATTGTCGGCACCGGTGACGTAGACATACTGTAAACCGTTCTCGCGAGCGAGCCGCGCGGCGTTGGCGAGATGCTGCAAGCGTCCGTCGGAATCGTCGTGATACCAGAATCGAACCGGCGGAATGTAGCGCGCGCCTTGGCGTCCCGTACGCAAGTAGAGCTCGCTATCGTATCCCGCAAGGATCGTTGCGCTTGTCGGCGTATTCTCGCGGATCCACTGTTGCGCGGCTTCGCCATCGACTCGGCGTTGCCGCTGGTCTTGCACAAGCCGCGGAAAATAGTCCACACGCAGTTCCCAGTTGCCATAGACGATCCAGGCAAGCGTGAGCCCGCAGATCGCTGTCATGATGCCCGCGGCGACACGCTGACCTTTGTCTTTGTGATGAAAGTTCTTGATGATTCCGCCGCCGATATGTCCGATCTCGGTGAGAAATCCCGCCCAAACCAGCGGCGCGAGCGGCGTCACAAAGCGTTCGTTGGGTGGAAAGCTCCAGACCAGCAGCAGGGTCGTAAACGGCGTCGCGACGGCGGCTGCCAGCAGCGCGATGCGATTGCCGGCGCGCACGAGCCTCACGATGCCTGCGATAGCAGCCATGCCCATCACTTGCGTGAGGATGTGTGCAATGTGCGATTCGTAGATCGAAGGCAATATCAGTCCACCGATCCCTGTCAGCAATCCGTCGAAGTTCCGCCACAAAATCAAGTGCGCCGAACTCCAGTCGAACTGTGTGAAGTGATAGCCGAGGTAGTTCGTGTAGTAGAGCGCAATCTCGCCGGTGGATGCCGACTGGTTCCACTTGCTCCAAAGGATCCAAGCAGCCGACAGCGGCAGGAATCCGGCCAGAAACCGCATGGCCCGCGCGCGTTCGCCTCGCAGGATCCACAGCAGGGGCAGAGCAAGAGCCGCGAGCCCGATGGTGCGAAAGAGGAACGCAATCGATGCCAGCAGCCCGGCGGCAATCGCGTGTTCGTCAGAAGCCTCGGCGGCAAGCAGCGCCGCGATCAAAAACACCGCGAACGGAATTTCAGATAAGAACGTCGACGTGAAGTAAAGGATGTAGGCGTTCAATGCGAGCATCGCCGCGAGCGCCCAGCGCCGCCAACCGATGAAGCCGAGCCGGCGCCAGAAGACGAACGAAACGCCCAACAGCAGCGGCATCCACAACCACATGATGCACGACGCGATCGCCAGATTGGCGGGAAATTCAGGATTGATGAGCCAGGCAGCGGCGAGTGTCAAAGGCAAAGCGGGCGGATACTTGGTCTGGGCAGGAGAGCCAGGCAAACTCGGAATCGTGTAGCCCTGACCGGACGCAAGCGCCTTGGCAGTGACGTAATAGATGCCGTCGTCATGCTGGTATCCGAACAGCGGAGCGTCTGGATTGTTCCAGACGAAGAGTGCGGAAGGCAGCAACAAGGCCATCAGACCGATCAACGTTGCGACGCGAGAAAGATACATCCCTTCTTTCTAGATCGGATCCGAACCGCTGAAACGTTAAAAGTAAGATAGAAGGGTGCCAGCCAGTAGCCGCCGGAACTTTCTTCGCTCCCTTTGCCGCACCTCCGCGGTGTTCAGCGCGAGCCAGATTCTTTCCGGCCTGGATCTAGGGATACAGTTCGTCAACGTAGCCCGCGAAAGCGGACTCAACTCCAAAACCATCTACGGCAGCGAACGCAACAACAGATACCTCATCGAAACCACCGGCTGCGGTGCCGCCTTCTTCGACTACGATCACGACGGCTGGCTCGATATCTTTCTCGTCAACGGCACCAGGTTCGAAACCATGCCAGGACCCGCACCCGTCAGCCGCCTCTACAAAAACAACCGCGACGGGACGTTCACCGATGTCACGATCCAGGCGGGCGTGGCCAAAACCGGCTGGGGATCCGGCTGCTGTGTCGGCGACTTCGACAACGATGGACTCGACGACCTCTTCGTCACTTACTGGGGCGATTGTTCGCTGTGGAAGAATCTTGGCAAAGGCAAGTTCGTCGATGTGGCGGCGAAGGTCGGCGTCACTACGCGCACCACCACTGGACTCAAGCGGCACAACACCGGCTGCGCCTTTGTCGACTACGACAAAGACGGCCACCTCGATCTCTTCATCGCCAACTACATCGATTTCGATCCGAAAACCGCGCCACTGCCCGAGTCCGGACCCTGCAAATACAAGGGCCTGCTGGTTGCCTGTGGACCTCCCGGCCTCACGGGCGGCAAAAACATTTTATTCCACAATCGTGGCGACGGAACGTTCGAGGATATCTCTGTAAAATCGGGCATTCTCAAAACGCCAGGCACCTATGGGCTCGGCGTTGTCGTCTCCGATTTCGACAACGACGGCTGGCCCGACATCTACGTGGCCAACGATTCCACCTCATCGACGCTCTACAAAAACAACCAGGACGGTACGTTCACCGACATCGCGATCGAATCCGGTGTCGCGTATTCAGCGGACGGCAAACCGCAAGCGGGCATGGGCGTTTCCGCAGCGGACTACGATTGCGACGGTAAGTTCGACATCGTCAAAACCAACTTCGCCGGAGATACCTCGAGCCTCTATCACAACTCCGGAAACGGCTCGTTTGAAGATCAGACGTTTCAGGCCGGCTTGGGTCGCATCACCCGCTTTCTCGGCTGGGGCGCATCGTTCATGGACTTCGACAACGACGGCTGGCCCGACATCATGCTCTGCAACGGGCACGTCTATCCAGAGGTTGGCGACAGTGCGATTGAAAGCGGATATAAGCAGCGCAAGGTCGCCTACCGCAACCTTGGAAACCGCCGTTTTGTTGAGGTTTCGAGCGATCTCGGGCCGGGAGTGATGCAGCAGGTCTCGGGCCGCGGCATGGCCATTGGCGACATCGCCAACAACGGCACACTCGCGATCATCGTCAATCCAATGAACGATTATCCTCAATTGCTCCGCTGTGATTCGAAGCTTACGAACAATTGGATCAAGGTGAAGACGGTGGGTGTCAAGTCCAATCGCACGGGCATCGGCGCGCGGATTTACTGCGCCACCGAGGGGCATCGCCAGATGGATGAGGTCCGCAGCGGCGGCAGTTATCTCTCACAAAGCGATTTGCGCGTCCACTTTGGATTGGGCACGGCGACCAGCGCGAAGCTGGAAATCCACTGGCCGAGCGGAATCGTCGACAAGCTCGACGTCGCGCAGGTGAACCGCGTGATCATCGCCACGGAAGGAGAAAAAGCTTGAGGCGGCGCGAAATGATCGCTTCCGCTGGGGATTTGGACTCTGGCATCGAGGTACGGCTAGGCGGGTCGACCTCTTCGCAATAGTCCCATTGGCCGTCGATTCGAGAGACCGCGGCTGCGATGGCGCTGTTCACATTCGAGGAATCGTATCATTTGGCCCGAAGGGACGCGTCCGGGCAATTCACTTCACGAGTACCTTGGCGAAGCGCGGGCACGCGCAGTGGGTGAGCGTGCCGCGCTAGAAGAAGCGAAAGTTCCGCAGGCCGAAGAAGAGGAAGGGAATCGAGATCGTGAACGCTGCCCCGCGATTCGTGTCAGCGGCGGTTCATGGCTTCGAGCGCACGCTCGCGGGTGGCGCGGCGAAACTGCTCAAATGCAAAGTCCGAATTTCGGTTGTGCTGGTATATCAGAATTGCTTTGAACTCGCGAATCGCATCGTCATCCGTGCCACGATCGGCCAACTGATCCTGACCGGCCTCGCGCAAGGTGGAACGCACCTCGCTGATGAGATCGGTCATGCCGACCCTGGCAGTGTCGCCGCGATCATCTGCCGGCACGTCGGGATTCCGCGGATAGTATTCCGGGAAAACCTGGAAACAGTACCCGTAGGAATACCAGTCGGCGAGGGCGATTTTGTGGGCGTCTTCTTCAATCCTGGAGTACAGATAGACCAACAACGAACTCCAAGTGAGGGCAATGAGGATGGGCCCAATCACCACGAGGACGATGCCGGCATCAGCCAGCAGGGTGCACACACCCGCGCTGAACCCCTCCGCGAAAGCGCTAAGGACGTAACGACCGACGCGCGCCGCAAGCTCTATCCAAAACTTTTTTGAAAGGCCGAGGCTGATCGAGTCGCTACCTTTGACTTCCCAAAAACAGGGAATGCCATTCACCGAGAAGTTGTCTTTGAACTGGTATTCCCAGCGGCGTGGTGGTGGGCTGTACTTCGATGGTGGGATGGACCGAATAGACACCCCATTCAAAAGCGTTCCAACTGATCGACATGCGCAACTGTTCAAACACGGCGTTGCGAAACGCCTGTACCGAACGCTTCCGGATGGCATCCTCAATGGCGCCGTAGCTGCCGGTTTGGATATCGGCGCCGAGGGTCTTCTCGATCTTGCGGAGCATCTCGCCTTCGAGGGCGTTGTCGAGAGCATCCTGACTGAGCGTGCCATTGCCCTGGAGCCCAACCTGGGCGGAAATCAAGACACGAAACTGGACACGGAACTTGCCTATGTCCTTGGGTTGGAAAGGAATAGGGAGATTCAGGTTGACAAAGCGCAAGGAAACATTCCCGGGCAAACCCGAGCCACCGCTGGCGGGCGGCCCAACCGAAGGACCGCTGGTTGCGGGCGGAAGAGTGCCACCGTTGCCCGGTTTGTAGTCCCGCATGTGGAGCAAGGTCTCACCGGCGTAGATGAGGTTGACGTCCTGAATCGGAATCGGGCCGGTTGGGCCTAGTCGTTTGAATGCACTGAGGGTGGTGTAGTTCTTGTAGATTGCCCACGAGTACTTGCTGAGTGTATCTCCGGACTTGACTTGAATCTTGCCGTCGCTCGAAACGGCGACTTCATAGGGTGAATTTGAATAGTTTGGCAAAACGAAAACCCTTTCACAGAGGTATGCGCAGAAATTTCCGGTTCGCGATCACCGATTTTTCAAAATGGCATGATCGACTGGAAGATCGCCTGCGTTTGTAAGCTGAGTTTTTGCGTAGGTGGCAAGCCTCGATTCTCAGGAGGCCGGAGGCTTTCCCGTGGATGCTCCGAAGCACTCTTCTGAGAAGCGCTTTCCCCAGATCGGTGCCAGCGCTCAAGCGAGGCGCAATTTGGCCGCTGGAAAGGCGGCACCAGAAAAAGCAGTGGCCGATCACCGATCCAAGAATGAGCTTCAAAGCCCTACGGCGCGAAGTACCCCATCACATCGAACAATACATGGCCTGAATTGCTTCCCAGCATGCTGATCGAGCCATTCGTTCCCGCCGGCACGATCGCCAGGTTCGAGGTCACGGCACCATCCAGCGCATTCAGCCTGCGACCCCCGCGCGACATCACAGGGGCTTGCCAACACCGGCACCGCACGATCGGCGTTGGCTGTCAACGCCGGGCCACCCAGGCGGTGCGAAGTAGCCGTTCACGTCCAGAACAAGGTCGCTAGCATCCGGGGAAATAGGCCTTCATCTGGCCAGTCGCCGAGAAAGGCACAACCGTGGCATTCGCCGCTACCGTTCCCGCAGGCGCATTGAGTATCGATACCGTCGGACGGTCGAGACCCTGAGGCCACAGTGTCAGAAATCCGAGCGGACGGACCCTTCGGAACTACAGAGGCGGTTAGCGACACTGCAATCGCAGTAGCCGGGATGCCACAGGCGAACGCAACGACAGGGGACGGCTTTCACGTGCGGCCAGAGTTCCGCTCGGTCTGGTCCTTGGCAATTTTTGTCGATCGATTTTCGCACAACGGTGCCCTGCAAAGTGAACTCCTAAATGAACAGGTTTCAACTCCCGCCGAAGACGCGATCTCCAATCTCTGCGAATCGAGTAAATCAAGAAAACATGCCGCGCGGGCACTCACGGACGATCAGACGCAACCAGGGTTCAAGGCTTGCTGAGAGACCTCGGGCAAGATCTGGGTCTAAACTCTGGTTCGCATCGAATGACAGCCTCCGTCCTATCTCAATTGTTACCAGGCCGTCGCGATACGCGCTGAGAGGCTCATATGATATGTTAGGCCGCTAGGATGCTTCTTTCGATCGCTTTCCTGACGCTGCTCGCCCAGCAGCCTGCTCCCGCCCAGGCTGCGGAACCGAATCCCGACACCTTCTACCATCTCGGACCGGATTCCCTCGAACAGGAAGGCGTCCCCAAGGGCGAAACGAAAGGACCGTTCGTCCTGCCCAGCCAAGCATACCCAGGCACGCAGCACACCTATTGGATTTACGTGCCCGCGCAATACGACGCAACCGTGCCCGCGAGCCTGATGGTGTTCAACGACGGCCAGGCGTACCTAGCCGAAAAGGGGGACGTTCGCGCACGCAATGTGCTGGACAATCTCATTCACCGGCGCGAGATTCCGGTGATGATTGCGGTATTCATCAATCCCGGACGCCGTCCCGATCAGCCGGAGCCGATCCCCAGCAACTGGGGCGATCGCGATACCAATCGCCCAACCGAGTACAACACACTCGACGATCGCTATGCGCGCGTTATTGTCGACGAACTGATGCCTGCCGTTGTGAAGGATTACAACATTTCGAAAGATCCGGAACAGCGCGGCATTGGCGGTGCTAGTTCTGGCGCGATCGCAGCGTTCACGGTTGCGTGGGAACGTCCGAATCACTTTCGCAAGGTGCTTAGCATCGTCGGTAGTTTCGTGAACTTGCGGGGCGGCCATCAGTACGCCGATCTCGTCGCGAAATCGGAGAAGAAGCCGTTGCGCGTGTTCCTGCAGGATGGCCGTAACGACAATCGCGGCGTCAATCGAGAAGGCAAATACGATGTCAATCGCGACTGGTTTGCACAGAACGTTCGTCTGGCGAAAGCGCTCACCGAGAGAGGCTACGATCTCAACTTCACCTGGGGCATGAACCGTCACGGTCAGAAGATGGGAGGCGCGATTCTGCCGGAAATGATGCGTTGGCTCTGGCGCGATGCGATGCCTGTGTCGGTGGATCCCACGGATCGGTTGGAACGCTCGATGCGGGGTCCTGTAGCGGTGAAAAAGTAACATGATCCTGTTGTCGTTGTCTCTTTTGGTCGCGCAATCCCAACAGGCAATTCCCCCGGCGTATCGGAAACACTGTGCCGCATGCCATGCCGATTCGGCGACGGGAACGGACCGCGGTCCCGGGCTCATCGATACTCGATCTCTGCGCTCGCGTAGCGAAGCACGCATCGCCGATATCATCCGTAAAGGGACACAGGGTGGAATGCCTGCGTTCGGCAATCTTCCGCCTGCCGATCTTGCGGCGCTGGCCAAGGCCGTGCGTTCGTGGAACTCATCCGCATTTGACGCTAAGCCCGCGGGTGAAGTGGCGGCAGGCAAGCGGTTTTTCGACGAATCCTGCAAGGGCTGCCATATGGTTCGCGGCTCCGGCGCGTCGAATGGTCCTGACCTTTCGAACATCGGCCGTGAACTGACATTGCGCGAGCTCGAGCAGTCGCTCACAGATCCGAATTCGCGCAAAGGTAAGAAGAACGGCGCGTCGTGCCCGGGATGGGCGTTCTGTCCCGATGACCCTTGGGCTGTGGTGAAAGTTCGTCTGCTGAGCGGTCAGATCCAACGCGGATTCGCGCGTAGCCGCGGTGCGCACGATTTGCAATTGCAGGATTTCGAAGGCAAGATGCATCTGCTCGAACAAGGCCGAGATTACAAGGACATCGAAACAGAACCCGCTTCGTACATGCCGGCGCTGAAAGCCACTGACACGCAGCGGCGCGATCTCACGGCCTACCTCAGCGGACTAGGTGGCGTCCCTGTCGGCAAAATTACCGATGCCGTGGCTGCGGTGAAGGAGAGCGAGATCGAGCGCGTGCAGCGTCCTGAAGCTGCGGAATGGCCGGGCTATCACGGCTTGCCCACGGCCAACCGGCATTCGGTTTTGCAGCAGATCAACGCGAAAAACGTTGGCCGGTTGCGTCCCGCGTGGAGCTACACGCTGCCGCACATGGGCTTGCAAACGACGCCTCTGGTGGCGGACGGAGTGATGTACGTCACCGCGCCCAATCAGGTGTGCGCTTTGGATGCGGGGACGGGCCGCGAGATCTGGTGCTATGTGCGCCCCCGGAGTGAGGCGAGCAAGATTTCCGGCGATGCGGCCAAAGGTGCGCAGCGAGGTGCGGCCTTATTGGGCGATCGCGTATTTTTCGCCACCGACGACGCGCATTTGATCGCGTTGAACCGGCTGACAGGCGCGCTGATGTGGCAGGTCTATATGCCGGAATCCTTGCCAGGAGCCTATGGCGCGACCGCTGCGCCGATGGTCGTGGGCGATCTCGTGGTTGCAGGCGTCGGCGGCGGCGATGCGCCTTTGCTCGGATTCGTTGCGGCCTATAAAGCTGCGACAGGCGAACAGGCTTGGCGCTTTTCGACCATCCCTTCGCCCGGCGATGCAGCCGCCGCAACCTGGAAAGGCAAAGCGATGGCGATGGGCGGAGGCGCGACCTGGCTCACCGGATCCTACGATGTCGAAAGCGACACGCTCTACTGGCCCACGGGCAATCCATATCCCGATACCGACGGAAGTGAACGCCTGGGCGACAATCTCTACACCAACTGCGTGATCGCGCTCGAAGCCAAGACCGGCAAGCTGAAGTGGCATTTCCAATTCACCCCCCACGATCTGTGGGATTGGGATGCAACCGAACCGTTGGTGCTGGTGGACGCGGCGTTCAAGGGCCAGCCGCGCAAATTGCTGTTGCAGGCCAATCGCAACGGGTTCTTCTATGTGCTGGATCGTACGACCGGCGAGTTTCTGCTGGGCGCGCCGTTTGTGAAGCGCTTGACATGGTCCACTGGACTCGACTCGAAAGGCCGCCCGTTGTTGAATCCCGCTGCCAAACCGACGATGGGTGGCACGGTGGTGTGTCCTGCCGTGCGTGGTGCGACCAACTGGTATTCAACGGCGTATAACCCTGGGACCAAGCTGTTCTATGTGATGGCAGTGGAGGACTGCAATTCCTATCGCCAGGCTGGGAGTTGGTTTGTGCCCTATAACGATCCGGCGAATCCGCCATTGAAAGTTTTGCGGGCATTGGATATCGAATCCGGCCGTGTGGTGTGGGAGGTTCCGCAAGTGGGCGCGCCGGAATCGAACTACTCGGGTGTGTTGTCGACGGCTGGCGGGCTGTTGTTCTATGGAGAGTCCGGTGGAACTTTTGCGGCGGCGGATGCGGCGACCGGCAAAACGCTGTGGCACTTTCCGACAGGGCAGGCTTGGCGGGCATCGCCGATGACGTACATGGTGAAGGGCCGTCAGCATGTGGCGGTTGCCGCGGGCGGCAGCATCCTGGCATTTGCTTTGGAACGTTGAAGCGGATCGGTCTGTCCAGCGCTGCCCAAATGGTGCGGGCGCTTTCACAACCACGGCGAGTTCCACGAAAGGCACGGCCAACGATTGTGGTAGTGGCCCGGCGAGTTCACCAATGAAAATCAACGAAATCGAGTCCAACGGCGGAACCCCAGACGATTGGCGTTCAACCGATAGCTTCGTCGGCTTCTCGGGCGAAGTTACGTTCCTTCAAGTCGGGTAAAGTGTCGCTTCCGCGGCTTACTTCATCGCGACGACAAGTTGTTGCGGTGACTGCGGAACATCCAGTTGTTCGATACTGGCGAAACCGGCGGCGCCCAGCATTTGGCGGTATTCGTTCAAGGTGAACGCGTCGCCCGAGGGAGTGTTGACGAGCATCATCATCGCAAAGGAAGCAGGGGCGGGCGGGGAGATGCGGTCTTCATTCGGCACCATTTCGAGAACTAACATGACGCCGCCATCGGCTAAGGCACCGTGGAAACGACGCATCAGAGTCTCGCAGGTGGGCCTGTCGAAATGGTGGAAGAGATTGGTGACAAGAATGACGTCGTAGCCCTGTCCGAGGTCGACGGTGAATGCACTGCCGGGGAGGAACTCATACTGGGAAGCCAGGTCGGCGGCAGTGACCTTGGCACGGGTGACTTCCAGGACGGTCGAAAAATCCTGTGCGACAATTCTGGTGGCGGCGCTGCGGCGGGCGAACGCCATGCCGAAAAGTCCGTGGCTGGCGGCAACGTCGAGCACCTTGGCGGGCGGGCCTTTGCGGCTTGCCACCTCGGCCATGAACTCGGCGGCGGGCGCCATCATCGGATGCATGGATTCGGCAAACGTCACCCACTCGGTTACCTCTTCACCCGCCAGCGGCTCTTCGAGTGCGGTGTGGCCGCGGCGAATGGTTTCTGTCAGCAGATCGGAGGCGCGAAAGATTTTGGCAGAGAGGAGGAACGGCACGGTCGGCGCCATGCTGGCCGGCGAATCCGGCGCAAGAAAGACGGCGCTGGTAGCGGTGTGCGTGTATTCCCCGTCGCTTTTCGCAATCAGTCCGGAGATGGTCAGGGAGTCGCAAAGAATGCGGATCCCGCGTTCGGGCACACCGCACCTCTGGGCAATGGCGGCGGCGGTTTTGTGCCCTTCCGATAGGGCTCCAAAAACGTTCAATTCGATGGCGGCCCGGAGGGCGGCCGTGCGCTGATGGGCAGTAAGTGTGTCCCAAACGAGGGCCGGGTTAGGTACGGACATGGACAGTACTCTACCACGTCCACGCAGGCCGGGGATGTCGTCGAGATGGACTCAGTTTGGAATTAGGAGAAAAGCGACCCACAGCTTGGTGGCTCCACCGGGACAGCCCCCACCGGGACAGCCCATGCCACCTCTGCCCCGCGGATGTACGATCACTTGGGAAAGTTCTCGCGGAAATCGTCGTCGTCGGAAGTATTTCAGTATTCGCTAGCACTATGGCCGACGCTCGTGCGGTATTGCGACGACGGGCGGATTGAGATCGACAATCACATGGCGCGCTTCAAGCGCAGACTGGGCGAAAAAGTGCTCGCTCTCTGGCCAAGGATCGCCAAACCAAGCCCTCGATCCGCTGGTCCCTCGAATCGCCGCCAAGCAGGGCACAGAGCGCGATCAGAACGACGCGACTTTGTTCCTGCTTTCGGCCATAGTGGAAATGGAAGAGGCTGTAAAGACACGGCTCAAGGAGTTCGGCACGATCGACATAATGCAGAATAAGGTGCTGGCTCGTCAAGCAGAGCGGAGGAAGACTGGCGAAGGCGAAGGGACCAAGCGGTTACGAGCGGCGAAGTCCCATACAGCCCCAGCAAGTCGTGAAGGTATTCGTTACTCCATCGCTGCAGCCCCACTCCGCTTTCGCGGCCGTTTCCGCCGCATCAACAGCTTGCGAACCTTCATCTCCACGTAGTCGCGGACCTCGCTAAAGGCACGACTCGGGTTGTCGGCCCTGAAGTAAGTAACCCATCCTGTCGACTGTCTTTGAGGCCTCTAAAAGCATCCGGCATGAGATCCTTCCAAAAATTCTCATCTCCAAAGTTACCGGTCGCACGCAACGCAATTTCAATTCGCCTGAGCAAGCCGTCCTCGTAGACTTGCCCGTATAGCGCTTGGAAGCGAAGGACGGGGGTTAGACAGTGCGGCGTACGCGCTGTTGCTAGAAACGATCCCAAACTTCGGTCCACGCAACGCCTTCACCGAAGCGATTCGCCTCGAAAACAGCCGACATAGACTTGCCATCGGGAGCCAAGACCAACTTGCGGGTACCTTGGAATTCCTTACCCTGCCCATTCGAACCGTGAAACTTCTGCTCCAGGCGGCTGCCGTCGATTGTGACAGTGATGCGCGAACTATCTGAAATTTTGCCAGCTTCAAAGCCTATGAGGCTGACCTCCTTCCCGTCGGGGCTCTCGGCGAAAGTCGTGGTCAATGTGTCTTCGCTGGTAACCCGCTGTTCTCGCCAGTAAATCATCGTACCCTTCTGAATAATGGAAATGATATGGCTTTTATTGAAGGGTATCGGTCGGCCGTCTTTCATTTCATTTGTGACTTCTGGAGGTTGAGTTTCCACACTCCGGTGAACCCAACTGGCTCAGCGGCAGATAATCGAAATGCAAGGGTTAGGATGGCGATTACGCGAAGTGGCGACACGTTGAAAGTGTAACATTGCCCCATGGTCGATGCCGTAGCCTTCCGGGTGTTCCCTATGCATTTTGTTTCGCGCAAGCTGCCCCACCTCAATCGAAACCCAATGTGCCCAAGAGGCCTTGTGAGGCTGGCAAATCGTAAACCAGCGGGAATGATGCGGGGCCGATGCTTTCATGCGCGGACCGGTCGGACAAAGTACGCACTCTCGGGCCAAGGGATCGCCAAACAAGGACCTCGATCCGCTGGTCCCTCGAATCGCCGCCATGCAAGGCACAGCGCTCGATCAGGCCGGCGCGGCGTCTACTGCAGGCATCGCCCGATGAACTGACCCTGTGGTCCAAACGGATCATGACCGCTGCCACGTTGGACGAAGTCGTCGGCTAGAGCTGTCCTACGTCAACTGTTCTAAGAACGCCGCTACTTCCCCCGCCGCGCCTTCAACTCCTGGAACAGATTCCTCTCCCGCTCCGCATCCGCAGAACGCTTCAACCTCCGGTAAAACTGCGCCAACTGGAAGTGGGCCGTTTCTGCAAGCCCGGACTCTGGCTCCAGTTCCACAACCTTCAACCATGCCTTCTCCGCCCTTGCCGGATCCCCGGCTGCGGCCTCCGCCTTGCCCAATTCCAGCAGTGTTTCGGGCATCTCGGGACGCAGTTCATCGGCGCGGCGAAGAGTCTTCAAGCCTGCAGCGGATTCCCCTTTTGTGAGCAACATGCTGCCGTAGCGCAACGCCGCAATGGCGGATCCAGGCGCGAGACGAAATTCCTCGGCAAACTCCTTCGCCGCCGTCTCCACATCTCCCGACTCCAAAGCCAACCCGCCCAAAGCCAAATGCACGCCACGCAACGACACCCGCTTCGCCAACGCCGCAGCGTAATCCTTTACAGCCTCCACGCGACGTCCCGCTGCGACATTCGCTTCAGCCCGTAGTTGCGATCCACGAGCCGAATCCCCGGCCACCTGGTCCAACGACTGCTTGGCCAAACGCATATGCGCGTGGCCCAAATAGTAGAGCAAATCCGGGTCGTTGGGACGATCGCTCAGAGCCGCCTCCAAGCGATCGACGGCCTCGCGATCCCGTCCCGCCTCGGCCAACGCGATCCCCAACAAGTCGATCGTCTGCGTCTTCTCAAAATGCGGAATCGCATCGGCCGCATAGCCCAAAGACAACTGCGCCGTTCCCAGCATCAACTCTGCCCCCGCCAGCGTTGGATTCAGCTCCAGTGCCTTCTGCAACGAAGGTAGGGCGGTCGCATAATCCTGCATCTCGAAGTAGACGGATCCCAGATTTACATGCGCCGCCGCCAATGTCGGAGCCAACTGCACCACCTTGCGGAATTCCACTGCGGCAGTCTTCAGATCGCCGGATTGCTTGGCTTTGAGACCGGCTTCGACGGCTTGCTTCAATTCAGGAGTCACCTGCGCGGCGAGCAAGACGAGCAGCAGTAGATTCATCGCAACTCCAGTATCCGATTTGTTTTGACGCTACGCAGCACCTGTTTGCGGCCCCCGGGCGCGGTCACAGTGACATCGACTGTGTCTCGAACCCCCAACCCCAGATGCACACGCGAATCGCTTGCCGAGAGATAGCTGCCAGCGGTGGATGCGTAGCCCGTGACGCCGCCCGCTTCGATCCGCGAGCCTTGCGCGGCACCGCGCACGATCAGCCATGAGTTCTTCGAAGGAGCTTTGCCCATCAGCACAACAGGATTGCCACCCAGCACAGAGACCACAACATCCATCGCGCCGTCGTTGTTGAGATCGCCGAACGCCGCCCCACGCGCGGCGACAGGAACACCGAGATCCTCGCGTTCGAATTTGCCCGAGCGATTCCGATATAGCGCCATCGGCTCAAGATATCGCAATCCAGAATGGATCTTTTCGACATTGTCGAGCACATGGCTCTGCGCCACGAAGAGGTCTTTCCAGCCGTCGTTATCGAAATCCGCGAACTTCACGCCCCAGCCCGAACTGCGCGCGGAAACGCCTGCCAGTCCGCTGGTCGCGCTCGCGTAACGGAAAGCGCCTCCACCTTCGTTACGGAACAGCGCGTACTTTTCGAGCGCCAGATTGGTCACCGCAATATCGGGCTTACCGTCGTTGTCGTAGTCATCGAACGCCACGCCCATTCCGGCGAAAGGTTTGCCATCGTCGGCAAAGGCGACGCCCGCGTCAAGTGCTGCTTCAGCGAACGTCCCATCGCCGCGATTGCGGAATAGATGCTGTTCCATGCCATCGTTTGCGACAAAGACGTCGGTGAAGCCGTCGGCGGCGTAATCCTGAAACGCAACGCCCAAGCCCTTGCCCCTGACTTTCGCGATTCCCGACGCGACGCTCACATCGCGAAACCTGCCAGATCCCTGGTTGTGCAGCAGGACATTCGTCGTCGCGGGAAATCGATCCGGCTTGCAGTAGGCGTTGAAGGGCGTGCCGCAGAGAATGTTCTTGTCGAGATTCCAATCGAGGTAACGGGTGACGAACAGATCGAGCCGGCCGTCGTTGTCGTAGTCGAAGAATCCCGCAGAGGCTGACCAGCCTCCGACGGCAGTCGCCGCCGTCGTGATTTCCTCGAACCCGCCTTTGCCGTTGTTGCGATAGAGGGCGTTCGCACCGAAGCCAGTGACGTACAGATCGATCCAACCGTCGTTGTCGAAGTCGCCCGTCGCGACGCCCATCCCGTATGCGTTCGGACTCTTATCCAGACCTGCGGCCGCAGTCACATCCGCAAACGAGCCATCCGCATTTTGCCGGAACAGGCGGTTCCAGAACGCGGGATCGCGTCGGCCAAAGTCAGCCGCAGGCTTGCCACCATTGACGAAGAACACATCCAAACGCCCGTCGTTATTGTAGTCGAGCAATGCCACGCCGCCGCCCATGGTCTCGAGCAGATACTTCTGAGGCGTCGGCGAATTGCGATGGACAAAGGCAAAGGGTTCAGAAATAGAAAGACTCTGGGCGGCGCAAACCACCCAGAGCCCTATTGTCAAACGAAGGCGCACGGTTCTCAGAAATTCAATCGTAGCGCCAACTGCACCAGACGCGGCGTGTTGCCCTGACCGCTGATCACACCGAACTGCGGATTTCCAAGCGCGGTGCCCGGATATCCGAACTGCACGCGGTTGAACAGGTTGAACACCTCGGTGCGGAACTGCAATCCAAACCTCTCGGTCAACTGCGTGTTCTTGAAGATGGTGAAGTCGTAGTTGGCAATGCCGTGCGACCGTACACGCGTCAAGCTGCGCGCCACGTTGCCGAAGGTGAACGCCGGAGTCGTTGTGAACGCACCGGTATCGAACCATCGTCCCACGCGATCCTGCGCCGAGCCTTCGAGCTTCGCAGTTTGGCCCGTGCTGTTGGGACGCTGGCCGCCACCGAACGAGTTCGTTGTATTGACCGCCATCACCATTGGCAGCGGATTGCCGCTCTGGAACGTCGTCACACCGTTGAATCCCCAGCCCCCGACCACCATGTTCGCTCCGCGAGAAGCGCTGCCCAGGAACTTCTTGCCTTTGCCCAAGGGCAGATCCATGATGTAGCTGATGACCGCACGCTGCGGAACATCGTAGAAGGCCACCGACTTCTCGGCCTTGATGTTGTAGTTGTTTTGCACTGAGGTTCCACCGCCCGGTTCCAGCCACGCGGTCAGCGTGTCGGTATCGCTGATGAGTTTCGCGAAGGTGTAAGATGCGAGGATCGAAGCACCGTTGCCGAATCTCTTTTCGAGCTTCACCTGCGCCGAATGGTAGATCGAGTTGCGGTTTTGCGGCGAGGCGATATTGAACGCCGTGTATTGCGGGAATGGCCGCAGCAACTGCCCGCGGGCGACGTTGGGCTGCGCCAGTGTTCCGAAGAGCACCTGGTCTCTGAAAGGATTGGCAACCTGCTGCTGCAGAGTCGCACCCTGCGCGAGGAACTGCTCCGGAAGCTGATTCAAGATCTGATTCGGACCCGGCAGATGTGTGCCCTTCGATGCAGCCCACGCAACGTCGAGAGCCATGCCACCGGCAAGTTCGCGCTGCATGCTGATGTTCCACTGCTGCATTCCGGCTCGCGGATCGTTGAAAAGAGTGCCCGTCACGCCCTGCCCGTAGAACAATCTCTGGATATTGGCCGCGCGTCCCGGAGCCTGCACGATGCCTTGCGGAAAAGGATTCGAAAGGCGATCGGCGGGAGTTAACGATCCATCCACCGTGCCGAGGTATGGCGTGGTGTAGGCATTCGAGATATCGAGATTCGGTGCCGTCCAGAACGAGACATCGTTGGGAAGGTAGAAGAGTCCATAGCCGGCTCGGATGACGGTCTTCTGATTCAAGCGATAGGCAAGCCCGAACCGCGGGGCTAACAGGTTTCTAAACTTGGCGTTGTTGCGAGTGGAATTGTCCGGTGAGTTGACCAGGCCGAAGCGGCCTTTGAAGTTGAGTCCACCTCGTCCGCTGAGTTCGTTGGTCGCATCGGGCAGCAGCGTCACCAGACGGTCATAGCGTTCGGACCAGGGCCCCATCTGTTCCCAACGGATGCCGTAGTTGAACGTCAACTTCGAAGTGACCTGATACTGATCGCCGAAGTAATAGCCGCGGTACATTAACTGTCCGGCCACGAAGGCGTTGTGGGTCAAGCCTCCGCCGTTGCCCATGCCAAGCAGGTAGGATGCGAATCCGTTACCTGTGGTGCCCGCCGCGAAGGGATTCGCCGAAGTCATGAGGGCGTCGAAGTTAAACGATCCCGAAGGATTGTTTTGCTGGTAGTAGTTGTGTGTCAATCGACGCCATTCGCCGCCGAACTTGAGCGTGTGCTTGCCCCAGATCTTGGTCATGCCGGGGTTGATAGCCCAAACGTCCTGACGGGAAACGATGGTGCTGCCTGTACCATTGGTTCCCAGCACGCCGTTGTATCCGGTGACCAGCGGCAGCGGAGCTACACGCACGGCAACCTGATTGTTCAAAGATCCTGGCCAGCCCAGCGACGTGAGATCGAAGCCCTTGGTGAGCGAAAAACGATCGTAGACAAATCGCAGTGCGGAAAGCCGCAGGTCAAGAAACAGGGTCGGCTTCAACGTGATCGTATCGCCGAACACTATCTGCTGCGTACGGATCGTTTCGGTGCAGCGATCGACGCAGGTCTTGGTGTTGTAAGGGTCGATCGGAAGGTTGATGTTGTCCCAATTCGTGTAGCGTCCAAAGATGCGCTGTTTGTCGGAGAGCGTATGATCGACGCGGGCGTTGTACTGGTTCTGATCGCCACCGACACTCGCATTGGCGGTGAAGTTGTTGACCGCAGCGGGTCCGGTGCCCGCGCTGGTCGCACGTCCCCAGAGGCTTGTGAGCGTCTTCGCAGCGGGATCGATGCGGCTCACCGGAATGATGTTTCCAGCAAACGGCGTGCGCGAAATGACCTCGGCACCATTGGCGGTTCCGCAGGCGGGATTGTTGAGGCGTCCGCAGGTGGTGAGAGGATCGAAGATGGTCTGGGCGTTGCCGTTGGCGGCGCGCGCAGCGGAAAAATCGCCATTGCGCATCGGGTCAGTGGGAACGCTGAAAACATACGAGGAACCCTGCCGCAGCCGGAACCCTTCGTAGGATCCAAAGAAGAACGTCTTGTCCTTGCGGACCGGTCCGCCGACGTTGACACCATACTGATTCTGCGAAAACGCCGGACGCCGCACACCCGCGCGGTTGTTGAAGAACGTATTGGCGTTCAGTTCGCGATTTCGCAAGAACTCGTAGGCGCTGCCGTGAAAGCTGTTGGTGCCGGACTTCGTGGTGAGATTGATCACACCGCCTGCAAAGCGTCCGAACTCAGGACCCATGCTGTTGGTCTGCACTTTGAATTCTTGAATCGCATCCTGCGTCGGAACCAGCGCGGTGATGTTGACATAACCGGCGTTGACTGGCGCGCCATCGATGAACGATGCACTCTGGTTTGCCTGTCCGCCACCGATTTGAAAGTTGGCCCAAGCGAAGGGATTCTGTCCGGTTGGCGCTGTGCCGGACTGTCCGCCGGGGACCACGCCCGGCACCAGCGCAACGAGCGAAAACACATTGCGCCCGTTCAAGGGCATTTCCAGCACCTTGCGCGCTTCGACCACCTGGCCGAGCGATGCGCTTTCGGTTTGCAGCAGCGGGGCCGCAGCCGACACTTCCACCGTTTGCGTCACATCGCCGACTTGCATCGCGAAATCGAGACGTACGGTGTTCTGCACTTCGACGGTGATTGGATCACGAACGTAGCGGCGGAAACCCGATTTCTCGAGTTCCAGTTTGTATTGTCCAGGCGGGATGTTGACGAACTGGTAGTTGCCGGAGGCATCGGTTTGCATCGTACGTCTGTCGCCGGTTCCGAGGTTGATGAGTGTCGCCTTGGCGTCCGCCATCGATCCGCCGGAGGCGTCGGTAACGGTTCCCACCACGGTTCCAAAAAACGTCTGTGCGTGAACGGTCGAGAGTACAAACAGGATCCACGCGAGGCAGAGGGTGACCTTCTTCATGAAATGTTCAACTCCTTTTCGAGTTGAAGAGTACTCTATACGATCGCCACCGCGAATGCAAACGGCTAGCGATTCCGCATGAACCCCGCAAGCCGGGCCATCGCCTGCTGAAGAATCTTGCGCTTTGTAACCCCATTCTCGGTTGATCGTCCTCGGAGAGGGGCTCAGATAGGTAGCCGTCTCCTCCACGCTCATGCCGCCGAAGAAACGCAATTCGACAATCTTCGCCTGACGCTCATCGACCAAGGCCAAGCGGTTCAGCGCGTCGTCTAAAGCCTCGATGTCCAGACCGTGCTCTGACAAATTGTGCAGGGTGTCGTCGAAGGGAACCACCACACCCACATCCCAATTGGCGCTTTTTGAAACCGGGCATAGTCGAGGATCACGCGTCGCATCACGACTGCGGTGAATGCAAAAACATTGTGACCGGTCTCGCCAGTCGGTCTTCGCATCTTCGCCCATCATCCGGACAAAGGTCTCACTCATTCACCAGAGCGGTCGGCGCAAGGTGCAGCCCGCTGCTCCCGCTGCGTGGCGTCGCGCGATGCTTCGACACAACAGAAGCCCTGTTGACCGTCCTAGCGCGGCAGCGATCGTATGTGGATGTGCCGCGCATCGGCGTCTGTGGTTGGAATGGTGGCGGATCGATTACTTTGAACTTGCTGTTCCGTTCACCGGATCTGTTTCGCGTTGGCGTATCGGTAACCCCCGTGCCCGATCAAAGGCTTTACGACACCATCGATCAGGAACGCTACATGGGCTTGCCGGACGAAAATGCCGAGGGGTATCGCAGTGGTTCGCCGATCAATCTTGCAGAAGGGCTCCGTGGCAAATTGCTCATCGTGCATGGCTCCGGGGACGTTCAATGTGCATTTTCAGGGCGCGGAGAAACTGGTGAACAGGCTGATCGAACTTGGAAAGCCGTTCGATTTCATGGAGTGCGGAAGGCAAGGGACGACCTTGCACTACATCGAAGAACATCTTCCTGCTGGGCCGAGATAGCACTACTGTCCGGCTCGATAGCTGGCCACGGCCTCAGCCGTGCGCAGGTAACGGTTGTACACGCTGAGCTTCAAGACTGCGGCGGACTTTCTCAGTTCGGTCAGCCCCATCACGTTCTTCAGATTGGGGCTGAAGCGTCCCCACCCAAACTGCCGATGCTCACCGCCATCGTTGAACTGTCCGTTCGTCACAAAGCTGATGATCTTCGGACCTCCATCCACGATCCCCACGATGTGCTGCGGCTTGCCCGCGGCCACCGAACCAGGGTCGGAAGCCCAGCGGCTCTCCGATCGGCCGTCTTTCAGCGTGAGTTCCACCGCGCCGCCCGCGATGGTGCGCAGTGTCAGCCCTGGGCTGCTCAGCAGCGTCTGTCCGGCGTCCATATTCGGAAGGTTCACCCACAATTCGAAAGCAAAGCTGGCGCGCAGATCTTCTTTGCCATGGTCCGCTCGCTTCGATCGCTCGTAGAAGATGACATCCGAAGGTTTCATGCCTGGCGCGGGACGCTCCGCTGCGCCCCACAACCCTGCCAACAATATCGGATCGATCTCATGAACACGCGCGATGTCCTTCTGGGTTTCGGTCAGATAATACTTGCCGCCCTCTTCCACCAAATCGGGATAACTCATACGAATGATCGGATCGTCGTCGTAAAGCGCGATCTCCGGCTGTGACCAGCGAATGATTTTTCCCGTGGGGCCGTCAGCTTCCACGCCGCCCGAAAGCCACACCGGATTACGGTCTTCATAAGCGTTGCTGCGTTGCCGTGGATGCTCGCGAATGAAGCGTCCACCGTGATTGTGGAACCAGTAAAGATACTTGCCGTTTTCGGCCCTCCACGCGAAATTGGCCGCGCGCGGATGCTTCATCGATCGGCCGTCGGCGAAGCGCATGTATTGTGAGGGTTCCCAGGTACGTCCGCCATCGCGGCTGTAGGTGTGCGCGGCATGCCCGTCGATCGTGCGAAAGACGCAGAAGATCGATCCATCGCTCATCACCGAGAACGACTGCTCTTCTGCGATCGTGCCTCCGCCCTTGGGCGTGCGGATGCCGACATCTCCATCGGGCAGCGTTTCCCACGTAATTTTCTTGGCGTCGGTTTCCGTCATGATGTTCGCGCTATGCAACAGAACTCCTTCGCTTGAAGTGAAGAAGCCATCGCCAAAGCCGCCGACCTTGTGCAACGGCACGTATCCCGTGCCCTTGTAGGCAAAGGCTTTGCCGACTGTCCAGAAGAACTTGATCTTGCCGCCGTAAGGATTCTTGCGGTCGATTTCAAAGTCGCGCTGTGGGATTTCGTAGCGCTCTTTTGACCAAGTGCGTCCGTGGTTGTCGGTGTATTTGAAGACGAAGTGTCCCAGGCTATCCACTCGCCGCACCCAGCCGTCTTTGTAGATCGGCTTGTCGCCGATGACTTGGCGGATGTTGTCGGTGTTGTGGTTGTAGAAAATGTAGATGCGGCCCGAGTTTGCCTTGAGCATGACCGCGTAAGAAGCCTCCGGGCCATCGTTTGGCTCGATATCCACTGCGTTCTCCCATGTCTTGCCGCGATCGGTGCTGCGGCGGCTGACCACGTGTTGGCCTCCAGCGCCTTCCGCTCCGGGGCCTGTCGTGATGACACAGAGCCAGGCTCCATCGTGGGTTTTGACGATGTACGGCTGATCGGCGTAGAACTCGTCGGGGATCACGGATCCAGTGACGATATTTCGCGGATCCTGAACTTGAGCGAGCAACGCGGAGGCGAAGGACAGCAACAGAAATGGGTGCATGTTTAGAATTCATTCTCAGTCATCGTGCGACCGGTCGTCCACTTGCGAACAAGATAGCAGATTGTCAGAAGCTTGGCTGACGCGCGTACCCTGGCGGAGAGAGTTGCCGTACGGCGGGTAGGACCAAGAACCGTCGTTCGTCCAAGTCGTGTCCGCCCGGAACCTGTTCGTCCCGTTGGACAGTGCCGACATGTGAGGCTCATGCCGAATCTCGTATCTCTTTTCCGATCCCGGTGCGCAATCCTTCGAATGAACGAAAGCCATCACTTCGCGCATCCGCCGCGCCGCATTGCAAGTCACCGGAGCCACGTCCCCGCCATACGGAATCCGAATTTTCGACCACTCACCCGTCCACGGCTGCCACGGCTGCCGATACTCCAGGTTGTAAATCAACCCGTCCGTATCCTTAAACCGTCAGCCCCCAAAAGAATTTCGTTGCCGATGCCCGTCCAAGCCGTATTCGTGAATGGTTCATACAGTAGAATCGCGGGCGAATACCAAAATGTGTACCTTCGCCCGAAAAGATCTGGTTCGTGATCGTCGTCCACCGATGCGGCGGCTGACCTGTGTCATAGTTACGGATCGATGAGATTGAGGACGTGCTCGCGAAGAATGGGCAGTTTCCTGGCGGGCCTACAAATTCAGCTAGAATTCGTCCAGAATGCCGGTAAATCTGCGCCAGGCGCATATCTCACCGCGATGAAATTGCCATTCGAGTCCTGGAACTTTGCCGGATGCGCCACCCAAAAATCTCCCACGCTGCCCGCCGACCTGCTCCCGAAATCCCATGAGCTCCCATCCGGAAACTCCATCCGGTACGTGTACGATCCTCGTGGAAAATCCTACAAAATGATCCGTCGACGCAGCCCAATACCCCGTCGGCGCGGACGAAGTCTACAGTGCTCATAGATTGGATCGATGTCACGGGCTACACAAGCTCGCGACACGATTGTCTTATTAGACAAGCCCAGGATGCAATTTCGGCAATAGTGGCGATCCGTGAATGATGGTGAGGATCGTTCATCGGAATCGGAGGGGTGGGCCTTCCGTTGGCGTTCTGTCAGGCCCAAGACGCTCCACCTCCGCGTCCGAAGCGTTTCGATTGCCGGTTTCGTGGCGCGACCTTCGCCGCTCTTGCGCAAGGGGGTTGCGAAGCTTCGGTTCGAGGTGAGTGGTGGAATAGGCGAATATGATTGGAGCACCGTCTGGTGGTCGCGGGCGTGGGAACGTCAAACCCGCCATGTCAAAGGCACAGCCTGCCCGGCAGCGGACCGAAGTTGAGTAAGGAACAGTCGCGAGAAGAGGATGACCCGCGGGACGTTACCGGTTGGCGACGCGGTGCGCGCTCGACAAAGAGACCGCTGGCAGAATCGCGAGGATGTTTCGCACCGCACTGCTTCTGCACATGAAGGCGGGGTGGAAGCCGGATCGCGAGACGAACCTATCGGGAAGTGACCCCTGGTTGATCACGCCACCGCACTCGCCGACAAGTTATATCGCTGGCTGGGGAAAGGCGGCGGACAGGAGGCCTCGAACGGACGGTCTGCATCCGCTGTGGACTGAGTGGGCTGGGATGTCAGAAAGTCATCCGGGCCTGCACTTGCAGCCAGCGATTCGTCGCCGCCGTTTGCGACGTCAACCTGCCGAAATTCGTTGAATTCGAGTCCAGATTCGGTCCCGCCATCTGCGAACGGTTCTGCACGTTCAAGGCATCGAGCCGCAACTGCAATCCCACGCGCTCCGTCATCTTGAAGTTCTTCGCCAGGTTCGCGTTCCACTGGTTTGTCGAATCCTGCCGAAGCCCCTCAATCCGCGTGGGAAACACACGCACATGCGGACCATTTGCCTGGAAAGTCGCGCACTTCTCGAACCCCGTCAACTGCGCAGGACGCCCATTGCATCCCACCCCGTCAGTGTTGAACCAGCGATCCCAGGTCTTGTTCTCGACCTGGATCGCACTCGGATCCGCCCCGTAGAAAAACGGATTGCCGAAAGTCAGCAGCGGACCTGGCTGATACTCATACGTCGCCGCCAACTGCCAGCCACCCAACATCGCGTTCACAGCTCTCGGAGCTGACGCCATGAACTTCTTGCCCTTACCAAAAGGCAATTCGTAAATCGTTGTCATCGTCAGCCGGTGTGGACGCCCGTCATTCGAAGTCCGCTCCGTACGTTCCCTGTCGAATTCATTGTCGTAGAAATCCGCCTCGGTCAATTTGAGCCGCGTATACGCGAAATTCAAATTCCATCCGGCGGAAAAGCGTTTCTCAAACGAAATCTGCATCTCGTGCGCCTTGGCGAAAGCACGCGCGTCGGTCGTGTTGAGCACGCGCGCCATCTGTGGGAAAGCTCGCAGTAACTGATTTTTGCGGATCGTGTTCGAGGTGAAGAATCCATTCGAATTCATATCAGCCCAAACTGCGGGGCTGTAATCCCCTTGCTTGAAATTGCCTACCCAGAATGGATTTTGGACGTTGGCGTTCATGTTGTTCGCGTTTGCGTCGTTTCGCGTTAGCCCAGTGCCGTGATACTGCGCCGCCAAAGGCGTGTCGAACAAACACGTATTGATCGTCCCCGTAGTGCACAACGACACCCGGTCAGAATACGAACCTTGATAGGTCGCACTTAACACCATCCGCGAACCGATCGCACGCTGCATGCCCACCATCCAGCGCTGTTGCCGAGCGTGCGGCTGGTTGAAATCGACATAATCGAAGCCGCGCCCCTGTCGCGCAAATCCGCCCAGCGCATCGCGCGTCGGCGTATCGAACCGGGTTCCATCCGCACGCACCGGAAACGGATCCCGCAGCGGACTCCCGCCATTCGCCGGATTCGCATTGCCGGAATAAGTCCAGCTTTGGCCAAAGTCATTCGTGACAATCATATTCGTGCCTCGCGAATAGCCAAACTGGTTCGGCCCGAAATTCATCACGTTGATCGTGTCGAAGAAGCTGCCATAGCCCGCGCGCAGCACTGTCTTCGTTCCTAGTTGGTAAGCCACGCCGACTCTGGGCATCCACATTACTTCGTTCTTATACAGTTGCCGCGGCGCGCCACCGACTCCTGCATAGTTGTTGCCGCCAACCACTTTAAACTGGCTCGCCGGAAGCTCGGGAATCGGATTGGCCGCATACGTAGCTTCAGCGGCCTTGGCAAACACTGGCACATAGTTCGGATCGAAGTTGCCGATCATTCGGTTGTAGCGTTCCGTCGCGCCTTTCTCATACTCGATGCGCAAACCCAAACTCAGCGTCAGCTTCGAAGTCACGCGCCAAGTGTCTTGCACGAACGTTGCGTAATAGGGCGTGTGCGTTGCGTAGGTGTCGTTCAGCGCGATGCTGCCGCTTGACGGGATTCCCAGAATAAAGGCCGCCATGCCCAAGCCCAAATCGGTAGCTGGCGTAAATCCATCGTCGTTGCGCCGCACCCAATTCTGATTGAATGTGAAATTGCCGGAAGTATTCCCGCCGCCGCCGCCCGAGCGGTATTGGTTGCGATTGTCAAAGGCCGCGCGAATCGAATGCGAACCGCGGATGAAGGTGCCTTCGATCTTCGCCGTATTCTGGCGCGTCCGCGTCGCCGTGCTCAACCCTGAGGGACTGATCGCAGTGTATCCCGCGATCTCCATGCGCGGCAGAATCGCCAGATTTCCCGCACGGGCGTCCATATAAGCTGGCAAGCCCAGATCCGACGGCTTGAATTCCAAAATCTTCGGCTGAATACTGAGTTCCCGGAACTGATTCATTGCCACATTGAAGTTCCACAAAGTCGTCGCGGACTGCGTATAGACCAGATCGACATTGCCGCCCTTGTTGTTGCGAACCAGCCCGTTGAGATTCAATCCGCGGGCCGATTCGTACGTCCAGTCCCCGCGATCTTCAGGCCCGAAGTTGTTGATCGACCAACGTCCGAACATGCGCCATTTGCTGGAAATGTTATAGTCGACTCGATTCGAGTAAGCGTAATAGTCCCAGTTGTAGGGCGTCTGCGAAGCGAGATAGTTGTTGACCGGATCTTGCCCCGGTTCGATCGGCACGTTCGGATTCGGATACAACTTCATAATCGCCGCATACGAGGGATTCGCAAATCGGCTCTTCGGGATGACATTGCCTGCAAATGGCGTGCGGATGAAATTGTTGGCCCTCGCAGGGTCGCGCGTGATCGACAGGGGATCGTGAATCACATACCGGGACGCCGTCGGCAACAGCAGCATCTCGCTGAAATCGCCTTCGCGAGCCTTCAAAGTCGGAACCGTGCGATTGAAGGTCGAAGCATCTTCTACCTTTACGTCCTTGAACGCGTTGTAGGTGAAGAACCAGAACAGCTTGTTGCGCCCGTTGAGGATCTTCGGAATCACTAGCGGCCCGCCGCCCGATGCTCCCCAGTTGTTCGAACGCCCAGTGGGCTGCTTGTCGGTCGAGCGGATCTGATTCGCGAGCGCGGTGTTGCCCACCGCGTCGGCGGCCGCGATCCTGCGAAAATAGGCCTGTTTTACGAAAAAGGGAGTTCCCTGCCAGCGCTGTTGCCAGTGTTGCCATGTCGCCGTACCGTGAAAGTCATTGGTCCCGGATTTCGAAATCATGGTGATCGCCGATCCCGATGATTGCCCGATGCCCGCGTCGAAATTGTTGGTCTCCACTTTGAACTCAGCGACCGCGTCCGTGTAAGGAAGGTAAGCGGTGCGTCGGCCAGGTCCCTGATTGGGCGACCCATCGAGCGTCCACGCATTACCGCCGACATTGCCGCCGACCGAGTAATCCGATCCGCCCGCGTTCGAATGCAGCGCCAAGTAGTTGTTCACGCCGCCAGTCTGTATGCCCGGTGCGAGTTTCACCAACAGCATCGCGGAATTGCCCATCACAGGCAGTTCCATCAGGGACTTGTTGTCGATCACGCGTCCTGAACTGACAGCGTTAGTCTCAAGCAGCGAAGCCTCCGCGGTTACCGAAACAGTGTCCGTTGTCCCGCCGATTTCCAGCGGCAGATTGACTTCCAGACGCCAGGATACGGGCAGAGTCACGCCCTTGCGCAACAGCTTTTTGAAGCCTGCTTTCTGCGCAGTCAGTTCGTATTGGCCCGGCATCAGCAGGTTCGCTTCGAAGTATCCCGAATCGCTGGTTGTGAGTGTTGTGGTTGCACCAGTATCCGCGTTGCGAACGATCACCGCGGTGCCCGGGACGGATGCCCCTTGCGGATCCAACACGCGCCCGAAGAGCATCGAGCGGGTCTCCTGCGCTGAGACGAGAACTAGTCCGGCAAGGGCGGCCACTATCAGACAACGAAGCTGACATTTCATGATCCCTAGAATGTATCAACATGAGAAGGTAAAGTAAAAGCGGATGTTGCCTTTTCCCTTGGTCTACTCCGAAAAGTACAATCTGGAACTCGGCGCGCACGTCTTTCCGGCGCGAAAGTATAGACTGATTCGCGAGAAGTTGCTGGCCGATGGAGTTGCCACGGTGGATGACTTTGTGGATCCCCCCAACGCCGATCTACTAGACCTGCTGCTTGTTCACGACGCAGCCTGGGTGGACAAACTACGCTTTGGCAAGCTCTCGCTTGCGGAGGCGATGCGCCTTGAGATTCCGGTATCGCAGAGCATGATTGACGGGCTCTGGAAGATGACAGGGGGCACGATACTCGCGGCGCGTCACGCACTGCAACACGGCACTGGCTTCAATATTGGCGGCGGATTTCATCACGCGTTCCGGTCGCATGGGGAAGGTTTTTGTGCCATCCATGACGTCGCGGTCGCGGTGCGCAGGCTGCAAAAGGAAGGGGCGATCCGCAGAGCGCTGATCGTCGATTGCGATGTCCATCAGGGCAACGGCACTGCGTCGATCTTCGCGGCCGACGCGAGTGTATACACTTTCTCGATTCATCAGAAGAACAATTATCCGTTCGAGAAACCACCCTCGACTTTGGATGTGGACTTAGACGATCTCACCTGCGATCGCGAGTATTTGCGACGGCTCGAAGCGGCGCTAGACCGCGCGTTTACTGCCTTCGATCCGGATCTGGTGTTCTTTCTCGCAGGTGCGGATCCGTATGCGGAAGACCAACTCGGCGGGCTGCTGATGACGCAGGATGGCCTCGCCAAGCGCGATCGTGCGGTCTTTCGCAAAGCCAACGGTAAGCCCGTTGCGGTCGTACTCGCCGGCGGCTACGCGCATCGCACTGGCGATACGGTCTCGATCCACTGCAATACGGTTCGAGAGGCAATCCTAAATTCAAACGCGCACAAACCACTTGCGACGCCATAGAAGCAGCGCCAGAAAATACATCAGAAGCGTGTACACGATCGCGTACAAAAGCGATGCGTTCATCGGCGAGGCCAGTGGCGCGAAGATCGTCTGATAAAGCCAGACGCGCAACGTGGTCGTCCCCATCGGGATCTTTTGAAAGACCATGTCCGTCAATTCGGATGCCATGTAAACCACGATGGCGTTCATGCCCATGATCAAAAAAGGCTTGAACCAGCGCGACAGCCCTTGCACGTCACAGATCCACAGGAAGAATCCGAACAGCAGGCAGTCAATGCCCGACATGAGTAGCGCGAAGGTCGAGGTCCAGATGCTTTTGTTGATGGGCAACCACGGGTTGCCCGCATAAGCGAGAGCTATCGAAACCACGCCTGCAACGAGGAACCACTGGATACGGCGCATGAGTTGCCAAGGCTGCGAAAGCAGGTGCCCCGCGAGAATCCCCATGAGGCAAGTCGCAATGGAAGGGATCGTGCTGACGATGCCTTCGGGATCCCAGGTTTTGGTGTTGACGTAGTTGTGCGCGCCGAGCACGATGCTGTCGACGTAGTGGGCGAAGTTGCCCTCGATGTCGAGGCGTCCCGCGCCGTGGCCGGGGACGGGCGCAAATGCCATCAGCAGCCAGAAACTGCCGAGGAGTCCAATAACCCAGGCGATTTGGCCGCGAATACCGGTGCTGAGGTAGATGGCGGTGGCGCAGAGATAGCAGATGGCGATGCGTTGCAAAACGCCGAGGATCCGGAATGTATCGGGGTCTGGGATGGGGAACGAGTAACCGATCATGCCCAGCAGAAAGAGGATGGTGCTGCGTCGCATGGCTTGTTTGAAGAGGTCTGCCTTCGAAACGCCCTGCGCGAGCCGTTTGCCGAGAGACAGCGTGATGGCGATGCCGACGATCCAAACGAACGACGGAAAAACGACGTCGGTTGGGGTCCAGCCGTGCCAGTGCGCGTGCTGCAACGGAGGGTACACGGCATCGCCGGTTCCAGGGGTGTTGACGAGCACCATGAAGGACATTGTGACGCCTCTGAAAATATCGAGGGCGGTGAGACGTTGCTGCTGCTCCATCGAGTGATGCTACCGGAAAATGTCCTGCCCCGTCCAGCAGGCGTCGGCAGGATGCCGAGGATCGACTTCGAGTTCGATGAGGCCGAGACCGCCTCTTCAGTCGATTTGCTCGCGTAGCTGGCATAACGAGGTCGTCCCTTCTCGTCGCATCGGCGACCCGAGGGCATGAGAAGCGCGGAAGAAACTAACGCGCATCCCTCTCGAACACCCCGAACCGGACCCCGCCCGGCGCTCGCGTAACCACTGCTCTTCGCCGACCCACAAAGGGTACTTCTACGACAGAAGCCTCGGGAGCGATGACGCTCTCTACGCACGCGGTGAGCATCCACACGCCGGTGTAAGCAGGGGACATCCGCTCGGCGGTGGACTGCGCGATGCGAGGATCAGCGCGTCGAACGAAACGGTTCGCTTCCACCGATCCGGCACCGCCGCCGTTAGAACTGTAGATCGTCGTCTCGCACAGTGATATCGAAGCCGTACCGGTGAATCCATTCGTAATGGCGAGGCGGTCGCGCAGATGCCAGCCCAGAAATCCGCTGAAGAACAGGTCGCACTCTTCGCTCGACGGTACGCTCAATACGACGGATTCACCGGTGTCTGGCAATAGTTTGCAGCGTTCTCCGAAGGGTGTGAGGAAAGCTCCTTCGCCAAGCATTTCGCAGTGGTGTTGCAGTGTGACAATGAGCCGATCTGGCATCGCGCATTGCAGTTGCAACTCGATGACTCCGTGATCCCAAGGGCGGCGTGGATCGCGAATTGGCTGGCCGGTGCAGCCTTCCCAGTGAAACAGTTCGATTCGAGAAGAGCCTGCACGTTCTAGCCGCGCTGCCCTCATTTCGCCGCCCTCGGTGCCCCAAATCCTTCGCAAAATCGGGTCGTTTACTTCTGTTTCGCCCACGCATCGAAAGCCCAGTGCGGATTCCCAGAAGTGCCGCGCGGCGGCGAGATTGGCGACGGAAAGACGGATGGCCTGAAGATGGCTGGCGTGCATGCGCAACTTCATAGTTTGTCTGATTTCGAAGCGGCTTGCACGTTCCGCACGCGGAACGCGTCAAACTATAAAGATGCCGGAGTGGGTACTCAAGTTCGCGGACGCCCGCGGCGAAATCAAACAACAGGTCGCCGAAGCTGCGTCCGAACGGGAGTTGCGCGAGCGGTTCTCGCAACAAGGCTTTCTCATCTACTCGATCAAGCCGGCGGGAGCGGTGCAGGCGCTGCGTATGGGGTCCGGCCGCAAGAAGAAGATCGACATGGAGAAGTTTCTGATCTTCAACCAGCAGTTCGTGACGCTGATCAAAGCAGGCTTGCCGATTCTCAAAGGGCTCGATCTGCTTGCCGATCGACTGACGGATCCTAAACTCGGCCCCCACATCCTCGCCGTGCGCGACGAAGTGAAGAACGGCACGCTGCTCTCGGATGCTTTTCAACGGCAGGGGGTGTTTCCGCCAATCTATGTGAGTTCGGTGCTTGCCGGTGAAAAATCGGGATCGCTTGCGGAGACCCTCGAACGCTACATCACCTACACGAAGCTTGCGCTTTCGGTGAAGAAGAAAGTACTGGTGTCGTTGATGTATCCGGCCGTGCTGATCTTTCTCGTCTTCTGCCTCATCATCTTTCTCATCACCTATGTGGTGCCGAGCTTTGCGGAACTCTATTCCGGCATGCAGGCGCAGTTGCCTGCGATGACGCAGATCTTGATCGCGGTTGGAACCACGGCTCGCAATTATGTATTTCTCGGCGTCGCCGCCATCGTTGGCATCGTGTTCGCGCTGCGCTTCTGGCTGCGAACAGACAGAGGGCAGGAGATCGGCGATCGAATCAAGATGAAGACGCCGCTGTTTGGGGAGATCTGGACGAAGTACCAAGTCGCGCAGTTTTCGCGTGTTTTGAGTACGCTGCTGGTCGGCGGCATCCCCTTGGTGCAGGCTCTAGAGACTGCCGGAGACTCGCTGGGCTCGCGGCTGTTGCGCGTGATGTTGACCAGGGTACGGCAGAGCGTTCGCGAGGGGCAGCCGCTGTCTGGCTCGTTGAAGTCCACGGGCGTGTTCCCTGGTCTCGCGATCGACATGATCGAAGTGGGCGAGTCCACTGGCGCGTTGTCCCAGATGCTGAATTCCGTTGCCGAGTTCTATGAAGAAGACGTGGCGACACGCATGACGGCTGTTCTGGCACTCATCGAGCCGGCGATCATGATCTTCATGGGCATCTTTGTGGCCTTCGTCCTGATCTCACTGTATCTGCCGATCTTCTCGCTTGCCGATACGATGAAGGGCTGATGTCCCTCCAGGTTTTGCACGAGGAAATCGTTGCCTGCAACAAGTGCAAGCGGCTTCGGAGGCACTGTCAGGAAGTCGCGCGTGTGAAGCGGCGCGCCTATCTCGATCAAGAGTATTGGGGCAAGCCGGTTCCACCGTTTGGAGATCAGTCTGCGCAGTTGCTGATCATCGGGCTTGCGCCCGGGGCGCATGGCGCGAACCGCACAGGGCGTGTTTTCACGGGCGACAAGTCAGGGGACTTTCTCTATCGCGCACTGCACGAGACCGGGTTCGCGAATCAGCCGACCGCCACATCCGTCGACGACGGATTGCAACTGAAAGACTGTTGGATCACCTGCCCGGTTCACTGCGCGCCTCCTGACAACAAGCCGCTGCCGGAAGAGTTCCGGCGGTGCCGTCCTTATCTGGAACGGGAACTGAAGTTGCTTCCGAACGTGAAGGTGATTGTGTGCCTTGGGCGGCTGGCGTTCGATACGTATCTGAGCATCGTTCGCGACACGGAAGGGATCAAGACATCGGATCTCACCTTCGGGCACGGGGTTGTGCACGCTCAACGCAAGCCCGTGCTGATGGGTAGCTATCATCCGAGCCAGCAAAATACTTCGACCGGGCGTTTGACTGCGCAGATGCTACGCGAAGTCTTCGCGACGGCGAAATCGCTGATCAGATGAGTTTCTTCAAACGGAACGTCACGCCAGGATCCGCATTGCGCGACGGTGCCGCAGCGCCACTGCCCGCTGTCGTCGAACTCTCGCGGCGACGTGTCAGTTCCATCTCGCCGTCTTTCATCACACCCGTGAATTTCAATCGCGAATCGTTGATCTGATTGCCGGCCTGTTCTTCGGCAAGCACGATGAACGTCACCGTATCGCCGTCGATGCGCCCTTCTAAGATCTGCGTGCTGCGATAGTCGCCATACAGCTTGCCGGTGAGAACCGCGCCGGTCTGTTTCAGTTGAAACGCAATGTCGAGCTTGTCGTTGTTTCGCGCAGGAACTTGCCCGACCCAAATGCCATTGAGGTCGGCGGCGATCGCCAAGGCAAGAACGATCATGACCGCAACAACCCTGTCAAATTACCCGTGCTGTCCGCGAAGCGTTCCACCGGCGCACCGAACGCGTCGAGCATCGAGACATACAAATTCGCCAGCGGGCTGTCTTCTGAATAGCTGAGATGCTGGCCGCTATCGATGCGTCCGCCGCCGCGCCCCGCGAGCAGCAGCGGCAGCCGGTGCGGATCATGCTTGTTGCCATCGCTCAACGCCGAAGCGAACAGCACCATCGAGTTGTCGAGCACGGTCGAATCGCCCTCTTGCATTGCCGCGAGCTTGCTCAGCAAGTATGCGTACTGTTCCACATGCCAGCGGCTGATGATGGCGTATTGGCGCAACTTGTCGGCATCGTTGGCATGATGCGAAACATCGTGATGCCCGGCGCTCACGCCTTCGAGAAAGCGGAAGCTGACGTTGCTCACCGCGTTGCCGAACATGAAGGTGCTGACGCGCGTGGTGTCGGTTTGGAAGGCGAGCGCCATCATGTCCATCATGAGGCGGACATGTTCCGCATGATCGTTGGGGCGCTCAGTAGGCGCGGTTTTGGGATCGATCACTGCGCGCGGTTTCCAGGTGTTCTTGGCAGTCGACGAGGCCCGCTGCACACGCTCTTCGAGCGAGCGCATCACCGATAGGTACTCATCCAACCGCAGCTTATCCGCAGCACCGACTTGCCCGCGCAGTTTGCGCGCATCGCCGAGTACGCGATCGAGCAATAGTGCGTCCATCTTGGCCGCGTCGGCCTTCATGCCTGTGGTCGCGCGAAAGAGGCGTTCGTAAACGGATCGGGGATTGATCTCGCGGGCAAGCGGCGTGGTGGCGTTGGCCCAGGCGATGTGCGATCCATAGACGCGCGTGTATCCGACCACCGCGTCAACGCCAATGGCGACGGGCGTGACGCCAAGTTCCAGTGAAGGCAGCGGGGTCTTCCCTGCAATGCTTTGAGCGGCCATCTGATCGACCGAAACGCCGTTGCCGAGATCTGCGCCTTGCGTCTTCTTGATGGTCGTGCAGGTGAGGATGGCGGCCTCTTTGACGTAGTGGCCGTCGCCGCCCTTGGATCCGGCATTCCACAGGTTGCTGAGCACGGTGAGCCGGTCTTTGACTGCGCGCAAAGGCTCAAGTGTTGGCGAGAGTTGAAAGTCACGGCCCGTCGCTTCGGGTTTCCAAGCGGAAACATTGACGCCGTTCGGCATGTAAAGCGCGGCCATGCGCACCGGACCCTTTGTTTTCGCGGCTGCGGACGCCCCGCCATAAGCCATCGACTCGAGCCACGGCAGGCCAAGTGTGACTCCGGCTCCTCTGAGCAATGTTCTGCGCGATAGATTCATTTGACACCTTGGATGCGAGAGCATCTTTCATCTTTGATAGCGAAACGGCACACTCAATACGATGGCTTCGATCAATGACTGCGACCGATAATCCTGCGCTTTGACCTGCGCAACGATCTGATCGACGGTGCAGGAATCCTTCACCGTCAATCCGCGTCCTAACGCATAGCCTAACATCCGGCTCGCGAGGTTGCGGATTACCAGATCTTTGCGTTCCAGCAGCATCGTCTTCAATTCATCGGGGCCTTTGAACTTACTTCCATCGGCGAGTTCGCCGGAATTGTCCACGGGCTTGCCGGAATCCTGATCGCGCCAGCGCCCAATGGCGTCGTAGTTCTCGAGGGCGAAGCCGAGTCCGTCGATGCGGCTGTGACAACTGGCGCAGACGGCGTTGGCGCGATGCTGAGTGAGCCGTTCGCGCACGGTCATCGCGGATGCGACGGTTGTCTTGGGATCGTCGAGCGGTGGAACGTTTTCCGGTGGCGGTGGCGGGGGAGTCCCCAGCATCGAATCGAGGATCCAGGTGCCGCGCAGCACCGGACTAGTGCGGTATGGATATGACGACACCGTCAGGATCGCGGACATGCCCAGCAATCCACCGCGGCGGCTGTTTTCAGGTAGTTTGACCCACTGTGGCTGCTGTGTGCGTCCCTTGTCCAAGGGCATTTGGATGCCGTAGTGTGCGTTCAGTTTGCCGGTTCCGATGGTGTATTCGGACTCGATGACGTTGGTCAAGGGCAGGTCTCTGAGCAACAGTTCGCGGAAGAAGAAGACTGGCTGCAAGCGAATATCCGAGCGGGTCTCCTCACTCGTCGCATACGAAGGAAACAGCGCCGCATCGGGCATCTTGTCCATGGTCAACTCACGCGTATGCAGCCACTGTTCAACAAAGCTCTGCACGAAGTTGAGCGATCGATCGTTGCGCAGCATGCGGCCGACGACGGTCTTCAGAACCGCGGGATCCTGCAGCTTGCCGGAGGCTGCGATATCGAAGAGAAACTCATCGGGCTTGCTGCCCCAGATGAAATACGAAAGCCGCGAGGCCATCTCATACGGGCCGACCAACCGCATCTCCGGGCCTGGATTCGGCGTCTCGGCGCGAAACAGGAACATCGGCGAAACCAAAGCCCCACGTAGTGAGAAGAAGACCGCGGGCTCGAAGTCGAGTTTCTGTTTGCGGGCTGCATGATAGAGCGCGAAGTACGTTTCGACCTCGGCGGCATCCACAGGGCGCCGAAACGCCTGGGGCAAGAAATGTTTAAAGATCTCGCGGGCCGCCTGATCGGCCGTTTTGCCTTTTCCGGGCGTCGCGATCAGGATCTTGGATCGCGACTTGTACTCTTTTGCAGCGAAATCCATAGCGAACTTCGCCACTTCCATGTATTTTTCGGCATGTAACGGTGACAGAAACAGAGTCTCCGCGGCGTTGTCGAAGCCTTCGCCTCCCGCGCCGTCGGCGGGTAGCGATCTTCCGACGTCGAGATGCATATCCAGCAAATCCCGCAGTGTCGCCGTATATTCGTCGCGATTGAGGCGCCGGGTGAGTGCGGGCCCTGGAACGATGCCTGCGGAACAGGCTTCGGTGCGAAGGGCGCGCTCCACCCAGGTTGCGAACTCCTCACGCTCTTCGATGGAGGGCTTGAGCGATCCTTTGGGCGGCATCTCGCCGTTGCGAGCGCGGGTTGCAGAGGATGTCCACTTGGCGACTTCGGATCCAAGGCTGGCTTGCGTCGAGAGACGTTGCAGTTGGAATCCGCCGGCGCCGGCCTTGCCTGTGTGGCATTTCGCGCAGTAGGTGTTGAGAAACGTCTGCCCTTTTTCGAAGCCCTGAGCGGACGCACCAAAGGCGAAGGCCGCGAGGCAGGTGGCGAACCGAAGCATCCTCTTATCATATTGCGTTCCCAAGGTTGTAAAATACGAATCATGCGCAGGAATCTATTGCTTTTGGCCGCACCGCTTCTCATTGCGGCGACGTTGACCGAGCGCGACGCCGCATTCATCGGGAAACGGCGTTCGTATTGGACCTTTCAAAAGCCCGTGCGTCCGGAGCCGCCGAAGCTGGCCGGATTCTCCAATCCAGTGGACGCATTCCTCGTCGAAGCGTTGTACTCCAAAGGCCTTTCGTATTCCGCACCGATTTCGAAAGAAAAGCTGATTCGCCGAGTGACGCTAGACGTCACCGGACTCCCTCCCACGCCTGCCGAAGTCGAAGCCTTCGTGAAAGACAAATCTCCTAACGCCTATGAAAAGCTGGTGGACCGGCTGATGGCGTCCAAGCACTATGGCGAACGCTGGGGGCTTCGCTGGCTCGATTTGGTGCGCTATGCGGATACGAATGGTTTTGAACTCGACGCTGAGCGGACGCATGCCTGGCGCTATCGCGACTACGTGATCAATGCGTTCAACAGCGGTAAGACTTACGACCGGTTCATTCAGGAACAACTCGCAGGCGATGAAATGTGGCCCGGCGACAACGACGCTTTGATCGCCACGGGCTTTCTTCGTGCGGGTCAGGAGCACATCGTAGGCGGCAATCAGGATGAAGAGATGAACCGGCAGGAAGTGCTCACCGAGATGACAACCGTCACCGGTTCGGCGCTGCTTGGCATGACGATTCAGTGTGCGCGCTGCCACAATCACAAGTTCGATCCGATTCCGCAGTCGGACCACTATCGCTTGCAGGCGGTGTTCGCGAACACCGTTGGCGATGAGCTCGCTCTTGTCCCGAAACAGGCCCAGCAGACATCGTTGGACGCGGCAAAGGCGCATGACAAGAAACTCCAACCCTTCAAGGCTCAGGTGAAGGAAATCGACGAACCCTACCGGCTGAAGCTGGTGGAAGAGCGTAAGAAAGGCATCGATCCGGCGTTGCTTGCGGCCTTCGACATCCCGAACGAGAAGCGCACGCCAGAACAAGAGCGCCTCGCCAAAGAAGCGAAGGATCAGATGACGCCCGCTTGGGATGACGTTGTCGCTGCGCTGCCTGCGGATGTCAAGGCCAAGCGCTATGCCATCCGTAAGCAGATGCATGAAGTGGATCTGGATGAGCCCGAACCGTTCGCGGCGGCGTATGCGGTGGCGAACGCGAAGAAGCCAGCGGACACGCATATCCTCAAAGTCGGCGATCACAAGTCGAAGCTTGACCTCGTACCGGCCGGCTTGCCGCAGGTGATTGTGGATCCGGCTGCGGAGTTTCCACAGGGGCTTTCCGGACGGCGCACTGCCTTGGCCCAGTGGCTGACGTCGAAGGACAATCCAGTCACTGCGCGGGTAATGGTGAACCGCATCTGGCAGCTGCGCTTTGGAACGGGAATTGTCGCGACGGCCAATGATTTTGGGACTCTCGGCGCTCGGCCGACGAATCAGAAGCTCATCGATTGGCTTGCCGTTGAGTTTATGGATCGCGGTTGGGATATCCGCTCGATCGATCGACTGCTGCTGCTTTCCGTGGCTTATCGTCAGTCGTCCACGTACGATGAAGCCAAGGCGAAGATCGACGGCGACAATAAATTCTACTGGCGCGCGAACAAGCGCCGGCTCGAAGGCGAAGCGATTCGCGATTCGATTCTTGCGGTTTCCGGCGCATTGAATTCGAAGATGGGAGGGCGTGGAGTGAAGATTCCGATTGAGCCCGAGATCTACGAACTCATCTTCACCGAAGGCGAGACCGACAATCTTTGGCCACTACCTGTGGATCGCACCGAAATCAATCGTCGCAGTATTTATCTGCTCAATAAGCGTTCGGTGCGACTGCCGATGATGGCGAACTTCGACCAGCCGGATACGATCACATCGTGTGCGATGCGATCGACCAGCACTCATGCCCTGCAGGCTTTGACTTTGATGAATAGCTCGTTCATGCAGGAACAGTCGAAACTCTTTGCGCAGCGCCTTGAGCGTGAATGCAATGGCAAGCAGGCTTGTATGATCGATGCTTCGTATCGGCTGACACTTGGGCGCCTTCCTTCGGCGGTCGAGAGGAAGATGGTAATTGAGTTCTCAAAGGGTGAGCAAAAGCTCAGCGACTACTGTCTCGCGATGTTGAATAGAAATGAGTTCGTCTATGTACCCTAAAGGCCTTCAGAGAAGAAACGTTTTGAGGATGGCTGCCCAGGGATTCGGTGCGGTCGCGCTCGAATCGATGCTGCAGCGCGAACTCGGTGCCAAGCCGCGCTCGAATCCCTTGGCCGCAAAGGCTCCGCATTTCCCAGCAAAAGCGAAGTCCGTGATCTTTCTGTTCATGGTGGGCGCTCCGGGGCAGATGGATACATTCGACCCCAAGCCTGGTCTCGCGCGCTACGCGGGGAAGCCCTTGCCGGAGAGCTTTGGCAAGATCTCGAGTCAGTTCACGAGCGGGGATACGCCGATTCTGCCGTCGCCCTGGGAATTCAAACGCTACGGGCAATCGGGCCTGCCTGTGTCGTCGTTGTATCCACACTTGTCGAAGTGCGTCGACGACATCTGCTTCGTCCGCAACTTCTACACCGAGAGCGTTGTCCACGCCCCAGCGATGTATCAGGTGCAGTCGGGCCGCATTCTGATGGGATATCCGAGCATGGGTTCGTGGGTCACCTACGGGCTCGGCAGCGAGAGCGAGAACCTGCCGGCGTATGTGGTGATGCCGCAGCCTGAAGGCACGCCAGAGGGCGGAACGCCAATGTGGAGTTCGGGATTTCTGCCCGCGATTCATCAAGGCACTACGTTGCGTGGTGGCCCCAATCCGGTGTTGAATCTGAAGCTTCCCGAGGGTATGACTCCGCAGCGCCAACGCCGTACGCTCGATTTTCTGCAGAAGATGAACGACCTCGACACCGAGGAAACCGATACGGAAATGGCGGCTCGCATCAGCTCGTATGAACTTGCTTTTCGTATGCAGTCGCACGCGCCCGAGGCGGTGGATTTCACAAAGGAATCCGATGCGACGCGCAAGCTTTATGGGCTGGATCAAAAGCCTACGCAAGAGTTTGGAGCGCGCTGCTTGCTCGCACGGCGTTTGGTGGAACGCGGGGTGCGTTTCGTGCAGCTATTCTCTGGTGGAGGCCCGGTCAGCATCCAGTGGGACGCTCACAAAGACCTGAAACAAAATCACGAAAAAATGTGCGGACTGACAGATCAACCGATCGCGGCGCTGTTGCAGGATCTGAAGTCCCGCGGGCTGTTGGATTCGACGTTGGTGATCTGGGGCAGCGAGTTCGGGCGTCTGCCGATGTCGCAATCGGGCAACGGTCGCGATCACAATCCACATGGCTTCACGATGTGGTTTGCCGGCGGCGGCGTGAAGGGTGGTCAAGCGATCGGCGATACCGATGACTTTGGCCTCTACGGTGTCGGCGACCGCTATCACATGCGCGATTTCCATTCGACCATTCTGCACGCTCTCGGCCTCGATCAACACAAGCTCTGGTACCTCCACAATGGCCGCCACGAAAAACTGACGGACTTCGGCGGCAAGGTGATTGAAAAGGTCTTTGCCTAGCGGCTACGGTTACCCTGGAAGCATGCGAGTCTTTCTTGCTTGTGTGCTTTGCGGCGTTGCCTTGAATGCCGAAGTGAAAACGATGACCTTGCGAGAGGCGGTGGATTTGGCGATGCTCCAGAACCCCGAGATCACGCTGGCGCGTCTCGATGAACAGAAGGCGAAGTTTGGAGTCCGCATCGCGCGCGATCCCTTCTCACCCCGTGTTTACGCGGGTTCCGGCATTGGCTTTACCTACGGCATCCCTCAAAGTATCGACGGGGCCGCGCCTTCTATCGCCCAGATCCGCGCAAGCATGGCGGTCTACAATCGCCCCCAGAGCTATCGCGCGACGCAGGCCAGGCAAGAAGAGCGGACTGCGCAAATCGAGGTAACCCGCCAGCAAGATGAGGCAGCCTTCCGCACGGCTTCGTTGTATCTGAGCGCCGAGCAGGTGGCGCGCGCGGCGGAACTACAACGCAAACAGATTGAGAGTTTGAACAAGGTCCGAGAGACGATTCAAGCGCGTGTCAAAGAGGGCCGCGAGCTTCCGATTGAAGACAAGAAAGCCGAACTGGCAACTGCGCGCGCGAAGCATCGGCTTACGGAACTTGAGTCCGATCGGGAGGTGTTGGAGTCCGATCTGGCCATGGTTCTCGGATTGCCCGCGCAAGATCGTGTGCGGCCCTCGCGTGAAGATCGCGTGGCGTTGACGGTTCCAGCCACAGAAGAGGAAAGCATTGCTGCCGCGCTCGAAGGCAGCAAAGAGATTAAGGCGCTGGAATCGAAGATGCAGGCCAAGAATCTCGAGGTGAAAAGCTATCTCGCCGAACGGTATCAAAAGATGGATCTTGTTTCCTCTTACGCGTTGCTTGCCAAGTTCAACAACTTCGAAGACTACTACCGTCGCTTTCAGCGCAACAACTTTCAGGTTGGGCTTTCGGTCTCGATTCCACTTTTGGTGCCCCCGTCGGCGCGCGCTTATGCGTCCCAGGCGGAAGTGGAAGTGACGCGACTGCGCACCCAAGTCAGCCAGACCCGCAACAAAATTGCGTCTGGCGTTCGAGAGGCTTATCAAGGCATGCACAAATCAGAATCCGCGCGCGATCTCGCCAAACTCGATCTCGACGTGGCTCGCGAGCAGGTGAGCCTCCTGATGGCACGCTATGAAGAGGGGCGCGCGCCACTGCGTGAATTGGAAGAAGCTCGCATCGCGGAAGGCGCCAAGTGGGTGGAATACTTCGGTGCGCAATCGAGTGTAGAACGCGCGAAGCTTGACCTGCTTCGCCACACGGGAACACTCACGGCGGCACTGAAGTAATGCGATCCGTCACAGTTGAATCCCACGACGTTGGCAAGCGCCTCGATCACTTTCTGCAGGAAAAGCTCCCGGAATTCAGCAGATCCCGTTTGCAGGATTGGATCCGCGATGGGCGCGTCACCTCTCGTGGCAAGACGATCACCAAGGTCTCGTTCGCTCTGCGAGGCAATGAATTATTGGAAGTGCTGCCTGCCGATCTACCCCCATTGCATGCCACAGCCGAGGATTTGCCGGTGGATGTGCTCTATGAAGACGCCGATGTTGTGGCGGTGAACAAGCCCTCGGGAATTGTCGTTCACGCAGGTGCGGGCAATCACACCGGGACGCTCGTCAACCGCCTTCTGCACCGATTTCAAATGTTGTCGAAAGTCGGTGGCGAGATGCGTCCGGGTATCGTACACCGGCTCGACAAAGACACAAGCGGCGTGTTGCTCGTCGCCAAGACAGATACCGCACATCGCGCCCTTGCTGAGCAGTTTTCCTCGCGTACGACTGAGAAGATCTATCTGACGCTCGTGCATGGCGTGGTCCGCGATGACAACGGAAAGATCACGCTCAGGATCTCGCGCGATCAGGCGAAGCGCATCCGCATGAGTGCGAGTTCGACGACTGGACGCCTCGCGCTGACAGAATACAAGGTGATGAAGCGCTACGCGAAGCACACCTATTTGCGCATACGCATCGGCACCGGACGCACCCATCAGATTCGCGTGCACATGCAGGCATTGGGACATCCCGTTGCGGGCGATCGCTTGTACGGTGCGCCCACAGCGAGCGGCGCACTGGAAAATCGTTTCTTCTTGCACGCGCATCGCATTCGCTTTGACAGCCCTTCGACGGGTGAACGGATCACCGTGGAATCTCCACTGCCGGCGGAACTCGCCGCGTATCTGGAGACGCTGAGTTGATACCCTGGTCCATGCGTCTGGCCTGCTTTGTCGTTGCTGTCTGCTCGTTCTCTCAAACCACCCGCGAGATGAACGACATGAATTGGATGGAGTTTCGCGAGGTGGTTCCCTCAAAGATCGACACGGTGTTGTTGCCACTGGGCACGATGGAGGCGCATGGTGTTGCCAACAATGGCGCAGACAATACAGCCCCGCTCGCGCTGGCTCGAACGATCGCGCCCAAGGTGAATGCGATGGTCGCGCCCGTGTTGCCTTATGGCATCACAGGTCGTCTCGACGGCTTCGCCGGAGGCTTCACGATCTCCGACGCCGCGTACCGTCCGTTTGTAACGGAGGTCGTCCGTGGACTCGCCCGCAACGGATTCAAGAACATCATCCTGATCAACGGGCACGGCGGAAATACAGCCGCGCTTGAGGCCATAGGCGAGCAAGTGGGCCGCGAGATGAAGGTGCGGACGCTCGTCGTGAACTGGTGGGCTTATTGTTCCGACGTCACGCTGAAGGTGTTTGGTGAAGACGGCGGGCACGCAGGCTGGAACGAGAACGCGTTCATTCAGGCGATCGATCCAAAACTTGTCCACAAAGACCGCTACCGCGATTCGCTCGCGACGCCGCGCCCTGCGACGGGAACCTGGTCGGCCTATCCATTCCCTTCGTCAATTATTCTCTACCAACCAGGGCAGGGACTCGTGAAGTTCGACCAAGCGAAGGCTGACGCCTACTACAAGGCCGTTGCCGACAAGGTCGCGGGACTCGTCACCGACACCATCGCGAAGTGGGATGACGCCAAGATCTTCCGCTAACGCACAGCCGGTTTGCGCAGGGCAAAGGTCACGGCGATGCCAATTGCGGCAATGGTCGCGAGGGCGTAGAACATGTCGTTGTATCCGCCAGCCACGTCACCAGCGGCTTTGCGCGCTTCGAGCGTCGCGGCCATGTAACGCGGCACCACGAATCCGGCTGCGCCCCACGCAGTGAATAAGAGCCCGTAATTTGCGCCGATTTGTTTGGATCCGAAATACTCGGCGCAGAGCGATGGCATCAGTGCCAGATAGCCGCCATAGCAGAATCCAACGATGCAAATGCCTGCCAGGACGCGCCAGAAGTCTTTTGTTCCGGGCAGCAGCACTGCGCAGACCGTTGCGGAAATCGCGAACATCGCGAAGATCACGCCCTGTTTTCCCATGCGATCGGATAGCGCGCCCCACACCAGTCGGCCCACGCCGTTGAACAGCGACATCACGCCCAGCGCCACCCCGCCCGACATGACGGCGGCCGCGCCTGCCAGCTCTTTCACCAGCGGTGCAGACTCTCCGATCGCTGTCAATCCCACGGAGCTTCCGAGAAAGTAGATGATCCACAAGACCGCGAATTGCCAGGTTTTCAACATCTCCATAGGCCCGTAATTCGCCGATGCTGCTTGCGATGCCGCACTCGGCTGCCAGCCTTCGGGCAGCCATCCCGTGGGTGGCACTCGGAAGAAGTACGCGCATCCCGGAACCAGCACGAAAAACAATACGGCCAGCATCTGAAATGTTCGAGGGATGGCTGTCGCGTACTGCGCAGGATCTTTGCCGAGTAAGATTTCGAGCAGTGGCGCGAAGATCAGTGAGCCGATGCCAAAGCCCATCACGGCGAGCCCAACGACGAAGCCGCGTTTGTCCGGAAACCACTTGACGCAGGTCGCGATGGGAGTGACGTAAGCGAAGCCGACACCGAGTCCCGCAACGACGCCGTAAGCAATGTTAAGGCCCATTGGCGTGTCGCCGATGAAGGATGCCAGCAGGCAGCCGAAGCCAAGAAGGACGCCGCCAACGGCACCAACGAGGCGCGGCCCCTTGCGATCCTGCCAGAATCCGGCGACGATCATGGCGAGAGTGAAGAAGAGGATCGACCATCGATACGGGGCGATGGAAACGCTCTTTGACCAGCCGTAGTGTTGTTCAAGAGGGCCGCGAAAAACGCTCCACGCGTAGATGATGCCGAGGCATACTTGCATGAGAACCGCTGCGCAGGCGACGAGCCCGCGGGATGGTGTGGACATGTGTTCACCTGATTCTACGCCAGATGATGAGCTTGGTATCATAAAGAAGTTGTCCGCAAGTTGAGGCAGATGAAAGCGCTCTACGAAATCCTGGAACCTGGTGCCCCCGAGTGGTTGGCGGCGGAAGCGCTCGATCCGAACCGGTTGCCGGTTCACGTCGCCATCATTATGGACGGCAATGGGCGTTGGGCCAAGAAACGCGGTTTACCACGCGTTGCGGGCCACCGCGCGGGTGTAGAACCGGTTCGTGGCGCAGTGGAAACCTGTGCGCGGCTTGGCGTGCAAGCCCTCACCCTATACGCGTTTTCAATGGAAAATTGGAAGCGTCCGCGAGCGGAAGTGGAAACATTGTGGCGGCTTCTGCGCTTTTATCTCAAGCACGAACTCGCCGAACTGAATCGCAACAACGTGCGGTTTCAGGCCATCGGCCGCATCGACGAGCTTCCGGCAATCATCCAACGCGACCTGCAGGAAACTACTGTCGCGACCGCTGCCAATACTGGATTGCGCCTTAGTCTCGCGATCAACTATGGCGGCCGCTCTGAGATCGTGGACGCGGTTCGGGTGCTGGTGGAGAAGGCGCACAGAGGCGAAGCGGTGGAAGTCACCGAGGAGTCGATCGGCGCGAATTTGTACACGTCGAATCTACCCGATCCCGATCTGCTCATTCGTACCTCAGGTGAAATGCGCGTGAGCAATTTCTTGCTCTGGCAGATCGCATACGCTGAGCTTTATGTGACCGACACGCTCTGGCCAGACTTCAACCGCACTGAGCTTTTGCGGGCGATTGTGGAGTTTCAGCGTCGTGAACGCCGCTTTGGCGGCTTGGGTTCGAACGCAGACGCTTCTCAGGACGAGGCACACTCAACCGAGGCGGTAGCAGTTACGAGATGAAGCGGCTGGTGACCGCTCTGGTCCTCATCCCCACGATTTCATACTTCGTGATTTGGGCGCCGTTTTGGGCTTTCGCGATTGTCATCACTGCGATCGCGCTGCTCTGCTATCGCGAGTTCGACACCTTCGTCGCCAATCACGCCATCGAGTCTCCTGGTTGGGTGGGCTATCCGCTTGGTCTCGCGATTCTGCATCTGCCTCACGCCGAGGCCACCTATGTTTTCAGCACGATGATCTTTCTCGCGCTGGCATTGCGCTCAGATGATCTGCGCAAAGCGTTGCCGCGTGCGGCGGCAGGGGTGCTGGGGATGCTTTACACTTTCGGAACCTGGCGCACGGGTATTGAACTGCGCGCCGCGGATCCATGGTGGTTGTTCTTTGCCTGTGCGCTGAACTGGGTGGGCGATACGGCTGCGTTCTATGTCGGGCGTTCCATCGGCAAGCGTAAGCTTGCGCCGCGCGTGAGCCCCGGCAAATCGTGGGAAGGCGCAATTGCGTCTACTGTCGGATCGATGGCTTTCGGCTACTTCGCGATGCCGCATCTATTGCCGTCAGTGGATGCCTGGAAGTTTCTCGCTATTGCGGCAGCTGCCAATGTTGCGGGGCAGTTGGGCGATCTTTGTGAATCCGCTATGAAGCGCGGTGCGGGCATGAAGGATTCCAGCAACCTTCTTCCAGGCCACGGCGGATGGCTCGATCGCGTCGATTCGAGCCTTTTTGCAATGCCTGTGGTGTGGGCGTTGAAGCAATGGTTGATGCCTTAGGCTTTTCATTGCACCGCTTGGATGCTTCGGTTTTTGAGCGGCTCGAAGACGCGTATCTCGCCGAGCGACCCGATGCATCGAACAGTCGCGACCTGTTGCTGTCCTCGCTTGCCATTCGTGCGTTTGCAATTTCTTCGGCGATCCGTGAGCTTGTCTTGCCGGTGCTTGGATCCGGCGCGTTTCCCGTTTGTGCGCGATTGTTCAACAAAAGTCTAGAAACCAACTGGCTACATGCTTGCCGTTCGCATCCACCTGGATCGCGCAGATTCGAGCAATGGTGGCCTTCGCGTACTTCCTGGAACGCATCGAATGGGGCGTCTTTCTGGCGAGGCGTTGCTGATGCGCCCACTGCTGCTGCATGCTTCCTCGCGGGCCGTGGATCCGCGTGCGCGGCGCGTGATCCCCATTGAGTACGGCAACTGCGATCTCGACGGTGGGCTGGCATGGCTCGGCCGATAGCGTACTCGATCGATATCAATCCGCGCGCAATGCCAGCAATGGATCCACGCGCAGCGCCCGCCGCAGCGGGAAGAGCGCCGCGATGAATGCTGCGTACAGGAAGAGGCCGACGGCACACGCAAACGTGAGCGGATCCAGATTGCTCCAAGCCGAAGAGCTGATTCCGTAGATATTGCGACAGCAGCGCCGCAATGCTCGTGCCGACCAACAACCCCGCCGCAACGGGCGTCACGAATTTGAGCACCATCGCGGACAGCACGTTTTGAGGTTCCGCGCCAAGCGCCATGCGGATGCCGATCTCCTTGGTTCTTTGCGAGACGGCATAGGCGATCGTGCCGCCGATGCCAAGACAGGCCAAAAGCAGTGCGATTCCACCCATCGGGCTGACGGCCGCGGCAGTGCGTTCTGTCGATTCCAACTTACGCCGGAAAGCCCCTTTCATCGTTTCCACCTCTGGAACAAAAGATTCGTATCCCTGCAAAATTTATGCCTGCTCAGCGTGTCAAGAGAATTGTTGCGATACGGCGCTTAGGTTCTTGACTGCTTGACGGTATTCGGCCTGCAAGCGCGCGATCAAATCAGCCGCGGATTCAATCGACTTCACAGCCGCGATGCCCTGGCCGCAGCCCCAAATGTCGCGCCAGGCTTTGGTATCCGACGAGCCGCCGGATCCGAAGTTCATCGTCTTCAAGTCGCCTTCTGGCAGGTTCTCAGGGTCGAGTCCCGCGGCGATAATCGATGGCTTCAGATAGTTGCCATGGACTCCGGTGAAGAGATTCGAATAGACGATGTCGCTCGATGCGGAATCCACAATCATCTGCTTGTAGCGCTCGCTGGCGTTGGCTTCATGCGTAGCGATGAACGCGGAACCGATGTACGCCAGATCGGCGCCCATGGCCTGCGCGCTCAAAATCGACGCACCGCGCGCGATCGATCCTGACAGCGCCAGCGGACCCTGGAACCATTCGCGAATCTCCTGCACCAAGGCGAACGCCGATGTCGTACCGGCGTGGCCGCCCGCGCCGGATGCCACGGCGATCAAGCCTGTCGCGCCTTTTTCAATGGCCTTGTGCGCGAAGCGATCGTTGATGATGTCGTGCAACGTGATGCCGCCATAGCTCTGCACCGCGCGATTCAGATCCTCGCGAGCGCCGAGTGACGTGATAATAACGGGTGCCTTCCACTTCACGCAAAGTTCCAGATCCTGTTCCAGTCGCGTGTTGCTTTTGTGGACGATTTGATTCACAGCATAGGGAGCGGAAGGTGTATCTGGATGCTCGCGATCCCAGGCGGCGAGTTCCTCCTGAATCCGGTGCAGCCACTCGTCGAGCATCGAAATCGGACGTGCGTTCAACGCCGGAAACGATCCCGTGATACCGGCTTTGCACTGTGCGATGACTAACTCTGGATTCGAAACGATGAACAGCGGCGCACCGATCGCAGGCAAGCGTAGGTTGCGGAATACGGCTGGAAGTGACATGCGATTCTCATTCTACGTGACGGTTCCGTACTGGCGGACCAACTGCATGAAGTTGGTCAACACTGGATCGTTCGCCGCGTCGACGCCGGCGGCAAGGCGCACGGTCGTGCGGAATCCATTGATCGCAGGATAGCGGGCCGCTTTGGGAAGCATCGCGGCCAACGAGGCGGGCCCCACAGAGACGCCCATGCCGGCGCTGACGAGGCTGATGATGCTTGACCACTGACGCGCTTCTTGCGCGATCGCGGGGGTGAACCCGGCCTTCTTGCACTGCTTCAACACTTCATCGTGCAATGAAGGGCCGACGGCGCGCGGAAACATGACGAAGGGTTCGCCTTTCAGTGCACCCAGTGCGATGCGCGAGGCGGCTTGAAAAGGGTGATTGCGCGGCAGGATCGCGACCATCGGCTCGTTCCATTGAAGGAGTGTTCGCACGTCAGGATCACGGTCTTCGCCTCGCAGAAGCCCAAGATTTGCGGTGCCGGAACGCAATGCCTTGACGATCTCGCTCGAGGCTGTCTCTTTGAGGCGGAAGTCCACACGCGGATACCGGCGACGAAAGTTGCGGATCACTTGCGGCAGGAATCCGAGCATCAGAGAAGGCGCGGTGGCGACCGTGAGTTGGCCTTCTTCGCCGCGCCCGAGTTTACGCATCCCTTCGATGGATTCGTCGGCCTGTGTCACGATGGCGCGGGCTTCGATGAGGAACTGCTGGCCGGCCGTGGTCAGGCGCGTGGATCGCGTGGTGCGTTCGAAGAGCTGGCAGTTGAGGTTTTCCTCAAGCTGCTTGATCTGTCGAGTCAGCGCGGGTTGCGCAATGTTTACACGTTCGGCCGCCCGCACGAAGTGCAGTTCCTCGGCAACGGCGATGAAGTAGCGCAGATGGGTCAGTTCGATCATCTATACCTAAACGATATCAATCGTGGCCACAAATAGTATTTGAGTCTTCGTGGCTTCGCTTCTATCTTGAACATATGTGCATCCTGCGAGTGTTCGGAAACAGGCCCTTGGAAGTTGACAGGGGTGAGGGCTGCTTCCTTATCGATACATCGGGCCGTCGCTACTTGGATTTCATCTCCGGCATCGGCGTGAACGCCTTGGGATACGGGCATCCGGCGATTGTTCGCGCGATCCAGAATCAAGCGCAACTTTGCATTCATACGTCGAACCTGCACACACATCGCTATCAGTCAGAACTCGCGGTGAAACTTGCGGAATGGAGCGGACTCGATCAGGTCTTCTTCAGTAACAGCGGCACAGAGGCGATGGAGACCGCGCTGAAGGCCGCCCGTGCCGCCGCGAACGCGCAACGGCGCACAAAACACCGGCTCATTGCACTGGAGAACGGCTTTCACGGGCGCACTGCGGGATCGCTCGCCGTGACAGGTCAGGCCAAGTATCGAGAGCCGTTTCAGCCGCTCATTCCAGATGTGGTCTTTGTTCCCGTGAACGATATCGCGGCCTTGGAACGCGCAGCAACAGAGGACACAATCGCGATCATTGCGGAAACCATCCAGGGTGAAGGTGGCGTCTATCCGTTGTCGTCAGAGTTCCTGTCCAAGATTCGCAGCCTCGCCACGCAACGCAACGCCCTATGGATTGCCGACGAGACGCAATGCGGACTCGGCCGAACCGGCGCGCGCTTCGCTTACCAGCCGCTGACCCCGGACATTGTCGTCACCGCGAAACCGCTTGCAGGCGGGCTTCCCCTTGGCGCGACTATCTTCAGTGCCGACGCCGCCAACGCCTTCACGCAGGGCATGCACGGATCGACGTTTGGAGGCGGTCCTCTGACCTGCCGCGTCGCAAGCGCCTTTCTCGATGAGGTAGACAGACTGCTGCCGCGGATCCAACGCACAGGGCGCTATCTGCAGACGAAACTCCAGGCCATGCCATCTCCATTGATCCGCGAGGTGGTCTAGGACTAATGGCTGGTATCGAACTGACGATCCCTGGAGACGCATTGGTCGACGAAGCGCGCGAGGCCGGCCTGATCCTCAACTGCACGCACGGCAACGTGCTGCGGCTGTTGCCTCCGTACATCGTCTCGGAGACGGAAATCGATCGGGCCTGCGCGGTTCTCGAAAGGATTCTCACGCCGAGCGCATCATCTGATCCCAGGTGACTTCGCGTTTGGAATCGATCGCCATGCGCCCGAGGATCGCGGTTAAAGTGCTTTCCACTGAGGTCTTAGTCATGTCCAAAGCCTCACCCGCGATCACGCCCTTGAAGAACGCCATCGTTGCCTCGCCAGTGATGTCCGAGATGGACTCTTCCTTTTCCATCAAGCTTGTATCGCGCAAATCGTCGGCGGACTTGTAGCGAACATCGGGCGTCATGCCGTGCAGCTTCATGTAACTGCGCGAGGTCTCGAGCATGCCCTTTGCGCCGTAGAATTGTTCCTTTACGTCGCGATATCCGGCGGTGTGTTTGATAGAGATGAGCCAGCCTTCGAGTCCACCGGGATACTGATAGATCACATCGTGATGGTCGGTGGTCCAATCGCCATAAGGCACGGGGAACCGCAAGCCGCCGCGGCCGGTGGCGCTGATGGGGTGCGCGTCTTTGGCGAACCAGTTGATGGTGTCGATGCCGTGGCAATCCTGCTCGACGATGGGTCCACCGGAGAGGGAAGTCCAGTTCCCCCACCGTCGCACCTTCTGCACTTCAGGCAAGGCGTCGCGATAAGGGCCGTTATCCACGGTGGGATGGAGATAGCCGAGCACCCAATAGCTCACCATCAGCTTCATGTCGCCGATCCTGCCACCGTTGAGATAGCCATGCGCCTTGCGGTATTGGGAACTGAAGCGTTGTTGAAATCCGAACTGCAGGCGCTTCGATGGATCGCGCTTTTCCCAGGCGGCGAGAATGCGTTTGCAGCCCGCGACGTCCACGCCTGCGGGCTTTTCGCAGTAGATGTGTTTGCGCGCGAGCACAGCGGCTTCGAAGTGCTCGGGATGCAGGTAAACGGGCGTCGCGATCAACACCGCGTCGATGTCTTTGTCGTTGAGAAGGTCGCGATAGTCGCGATAGGTCTTGGCGTCAGCGGCACCTGGGATCTTGGTCTTCGCGGCGTCGATTCGATCAGGGTACGGATCGCAAACCGCGGTGACGCGGGCGTTGGGATCTTTGGCCATGAGGGTTCCGACATACTGCCCGCGTCCGCCAGTGCCGATGATGCCGAAGCGTACGGCGGAACTGGCTTGATAGGCGAAGGCGGTGGACGTGCTGAGGGCGGTCTTGAGGATGGTACGACGATCGAATGAGGACATATGAGGTAAGTCTCCTGCCCGCATCTTATCGCTGTGGTTGCGCGGATGTGTTATTTCAGTAATGGCAGGATTCGCGAACTCGTCGGTGCAGCTTTCGACCGCAAGTATTAACGCCTCCGAACGCAACTCTGGCGTCGGAGATTGTCCACGAAGGGGGATGACGCTCGGCTTTCTGTGTGCGGTGTGCGCGAGAAGTTCAGGGAAATCCAAGTCGTTGGTCACAATCACGAAATCGTTGCAACGAGCGAAATCGAATCGTCTGGAGCGTTGATCTTGCCAACGTGGACCAATGAATTGCTTCGTGCCCTGCGCCGTCTACCCGTTCCACCCATTGCGGCGTGAGATTCATGACAAAAAGCAGACGCATCTGCTGCTCCGAAGTAACAGCCCGGAAAACGGAGCGCGCGGGCGAGGTTGCTTGCTTGTCGTGAGGGTGCCCGCCGCGCCCTTTCGGGCTAGCTGGCGAGCGGTACTTCTCGCCCTTGTGCAAGGCATTCCGCGAAAGACAAAGACTTACGGAAAATCAGCCAGAAGTTCTGGAATAGAGCGGCCAGCCGCGATCGACTCGACAATCATGCCAACCGTGACCCGCATCCCTCGAACGCAAGGTTTGCCGCCCATCGGCTCAGGGTTTACTGTGATTCGCTCGAATGACTGCATGGCCTCAGGATACTGCGGTTGCAAAACTTCAGGCGGCGAGGTTCCGCCGCACCGTCGCCGCCAAAGTCTCCGGCTCGAACGGCTTGCTCAACGTATCCGACGCTCCGGCCAAACGGGCCTTGAGCTTATCCACCAGCTTGCCGGACATTAGCACTACAGGTGTCGTCCAGCCGGACTTCCGGATCTGCCGACACAACTCAAATCCATTCTTGCCGGGAGAAGTGTAGTCGCAAACCACAAGATCCGGCTCGAACTGTTCGAACAGCCTCATGCCCTCATCGCCGCAGCCTGCAGTCACCACGCGGAAGCCCGCGCGGGTCAGGATCGTGTTGAGAAAACGACGTACCAGCGAATTGTCGTCTACAGCCAAAATCAGCTTCTGCGCGCGGAAGTAGCGGATCAGATCGACCATGCCCGGCTCGTCGACGCCCATATTGCGGGCCTGTTCGAGATACAGACATGCCTCGCCGCTGCGCTTCAGATTCAAGTATCCAAGAGCTAATAAGTAGGCGGTTCCCGCGCTTGGCGAACGTTTCATGCCCAACTGCCAGCCTTCGACCGCCTTCTGCATCAGCACTTCGTCGATTTCCTGATTGGTGAGATAGTCCGACCACGATCCAAGCTTCCGCAACATGCCGCAGCAGGTGCAGGTTTCCGATTCCACTTGCGCGGAACGGGTCTCGAAACAAACCGGGCAACGTAGGTCCGGTTCGATCTCGCGAACTTTGGCATTCGATCCCCAGAACATCGCCACCTGTTGGTCGCGGTTCATGTTGCGAAGCATTTTGAGCGTTTCGAACGCCTGTTCGTTCGAAGGGTTCATTTCGAGAACCTGTTCCAAATAGTATTCAGCGGTTTCGCCCGTGCTACACAAAACAGCTTTCCACAAAAGAGCCGGTTCGTTTCGCGGATTTGCATCCAAAATCTGATCGAGCAGTCGGCCGGCGAGAACCGTATCGCCAAAGCGGGCGGCTGTCACAGCCTCGCTGATGGCCGGAATCGCGTTGTTGGAAACCATGTGGGTCGCAGTCATTCTTCCCTTTGCCTCGTTAGGAACCCAGTCGTTCATATGCTGTCTTAATCCTTCGGAACTAGGCCCTATATGATTAATGGCATAACCAGAACGTACTAGGAATCAGGTTTTGGGTGCATCATGACAGGTAGTACCACTTAGTACTTCACGACCAAGTCCTATGGTTCTATGCGGGTTAGAACTCCGGATGCAGTACTTGTCACGGTTGCGGAGGCGTGGTTTTCTTGGTCCACTCGCCGATCCATTCCAGAAACTGTTGATACCAAAGGACGGAATTCTGCGGTTTTCCGATCCAGTGGCCCTCATCGGGGAATAGGACCATCTTCGAGGGCACTTTTTGCATCTGCAATCCCGTGAACAACTGCATGCCTTGGCCGGCGGGCACGCGGTAGTCCATCTCGCCGTGCAGTACTAGCGTTGGGGTTTTGAAATCCCGGACAAAATAGCTCGGCGACCACTTTTCGTAAACTTCAGGATTTTCCCAAGGCATGCCTTTGAATTCCCACAGAGGGAACCACACTTCTTCCGTTTCGGCCGCCATACTGCGCAAGTCAAAGACTCCCGCGTGCGAGACGAAGGCCTTGAAGCGATTGGTATGGCCGAGCATCCAGTTGACCATATATCCGCCATAGGATCCGCCGGCGGCGGCAAAACGCTCGGAATCGGACCATGGCTGGTTGGCGATGTTGTCCACCGTTGCCATGATGTCTTCGTAGACTTTGCCTCCCCAGTCCGCGTTGATGTCGTCGGTGAACTTCTGGCCGTAGCCTGTGGATCCGCGCGGATTTGGCATGACGACAACGAAGCCCGCCCCTGCGAATACTTGCGGATTCCAGCGGTAAGACCAGCTTTCTCCCCAAGCGCCTTGAGGACCGCCATGGATGAGGAACAGCACCGGATATTTCTTCTTCGCATCGAATCCAGGAGGTTTCACGATGAAGCTGTGGATGCGGGTCTTTTCCGCGCCTTCCACCCAGATTTCCTCAAGAGGAGCGATCGAGTATTGGCTGAGCACGTTCTCATTGAGCTTGGTCAACGCCGAGGTTGTGCCGGTGGAAGAGGCCTTGTAAATCTCAGTTGGCCGCGATCCGCTCATTTCGGTATAGATGATCGTCTTGCCATCGCGTGTGAACTGAACGTCGTCAATTGAAGACGACCCCGTGATGATCGGTTTCGAGCCGCCGCCATTCGATGCCATCTGCTGGACGTTGTGGCGTCCGCGGTCTTCGGTGATGAAGAAGAAGCGCTTGGAATCGAGGGTCCAGGTAAAGCTGGTGACGTTGCGGTCGGTGCGTTCGGTGATGCCTTCGTAGCGGCCTGAGGTTCGGTCGAGCACCGTGAGCCGCCAGCGGTCGGCTTCGTATCCGGCTTTCAACTGCGACCGGTAGGCGAGGTAGTGGCCGTCGGGCGAGTACTGCGGAGAAACATCCGCGCCGGTATTGTTGGTCACTTTCTTGATCTCGCCGCCTTCGATGTTGACGACATGGATATCCGTATTGGTGCTGGTGGCGACGTTGTCGTCTGCGTTCATCACGAAGGCAACTTCTTTGGAATCGGGCGAGATTGCGTAATCGTCGGGTCCGCCAAGCGAGAAGGTGGGGACGTCGCGATTGCCGGGTGTCAGATCTTTGGGCGTCGAGCAATTGTCGATGAAACAGCTCAGCACATGCGAACGTCGTTTGCCTTGCCACTCGTTCCAATGCCGGTAGAGCAGGGAAGTGTAGATGCGCGCCTTGACCTTGTTGGTAGCCTCTTCATCGAGCTTGCGCTTGTTGCAGGTGTCATCGTGTTTGTTTTCTGTGGCACCGATTCCGCAGTCGGGGTAGACGCTGCTCAAAAATACGATTCTCTTGCCATCCGGGGCGATCGTGACACCGTTGGCCTCGGTGGCGAGGTTGGTGATCTGTTTTGCGTTGCCACCGTCTGGTTCCATCGACCAGATCTGCTGCGATCCGCTGCGGGTGGACGCGAAGAGAATGCTCTTGGCGTCGGATGTCCAGCGGGGGCGGTCGTTGGTTCCGGTGTTGGTGAGTGGCCGCGCCGGGATGTCGCCCTCGATCGGAATGATCCAGATTTGCGAGGGTTTTTTATTGGCCCCCAGATCGACGGAGGTGACCGTGAAGGCCACGAACTTTCCGTCTGGGGAAAGTTGGGGGTCGGACACGCGCTTGAGTTGCAGCAGAGCATCGACATCGAACGGGCGTTTCTGGCCGGAGGCGACCGGCGTTGTCAGAATCAACGTGGTCAATAGAAAGAAGACTGCACAGCAACTGCGTCGCATACAGTGCATTTTAGCGTTGATAGCCGACGGGTGGGAACCCGAGGCCAGCCCATGCCGTCTATACGAGGGTTAACGCTACAATTCGAAGAGGTTCTTTATGATGCTTTTGACGCTGACTGTTGTGTTGACCCTGGCGCAGGAAACTCCGCCTGTCGCCGTCGAGAAGCGCACCTTCAAGGTTGACAAGGGCACCCAAGTCTTGCTCAGCATGATCAATTCGGTCAGCACCAAAACGGCATCGGATGGCGATCGAGTCTACTTGGAAACTGTGTTTCCGATTCTTGCAGGCGGTCGCGTGGTGATTCCGCCAGGAAGCTACGTCGCGGGCACTTTGACCAGCATCAAGCGTCCGGGGCGGGTGAAAGGCAAAGGCGAGTTCTATCTCCGTTTCGATTCTCTGACGCTGCCGAACGGCACGACTCGTGATTTTCGCGCCCAACTCAAAACACTGGATGGCCGCGCGAGTGAAGAGCTTGACAAGTCAGAGGGCAAGGTGAAGAGCGAGGGAAACAAGGCAGGAGACGCCAGGACTGTCGGCGAGACCGTGATGCTCGGCACCGGCGTCGGTGCGTTAGGCGGTAGCATCGCCGGAAGCACGGGCATGGGTGCTGGTATCGGGGCCGCGGCCGGAGCGGCGGCAGGGTTGATTGGAGTGCTGCTGTCACGAGGTCCCGATGCGGTGTTGTCCAAAGGGACGACTCTCGAAATGGTATTGGACCGCAACCTGATGTTCGAAGAGGAAGAAGTGAGCTTCGGCGCGGGCATGGGGCGTCCATCGAGTTCGAACGGCAGTGGACCATTACCTTCGAAGCGTGTGCAAGGGCAAGTACCATCCGGCAATCGAGGTCGGTTTCCCTATTGATTTGTGTTGGATAGCGTTAGGGCTACGTGAGGTGTCGGGTAGTGTCCTAAGTGGGAAACTAAGGTTCTTGTACTACAGGTTTTGAGGCTTCGGTTCTATTTCAACTCGGCGCGGGCCCGGGTATTCTGACATAGAATGGATCTCGGTCCCCAGTCACTTTCGATCTTCGTAACGCTTTTCCTGATTCTGGCGGCGATGGGCGTAGCTTTGATCGTCGACCTTTTGAAGGGCAACAATGAGCAGTTGCGCGAGTTGGCGATCGAGTTGAAGGCGAAGAAGGACTCTGCGGAAAAACACCTGCAGGTTTTGGAACTGCATACCACGGCACTGCTTCGGCAGCCTGCGTTGATGTCGGCTTCGGCTGGAGCCGGACATAGTCTACTTTCTGAGCGCGCTGCTGGCGGTGGTGGGCAAAGTACAGCGTCCAGGCCTACGATTGTTCCGAATCGGACGTCACCGGCCTTCGCTGCGGAAACAGCCACCGCCACGGCGGAACCCGGTTTCCACTCCGCGGTACGCAAGAGCAGAGATGAGGGCCAGCCCAAGCGCGAAATGTCGCCTGCCGTGGCTGCCGTTGCCCAATCTGTCGCTGCCCGCATGGCTGCCGGCAGAATGGCTACCGGAAAAATGGTCACCGCCGCCGCAGCCGTCAGTGCCGAATTCGAGCCCGCTCCGCTACCGCAGATGCGACAGCCCGAAATTGTGGCGCCCGTGCCAGCCTTCGCCGCTCCTGTCTCAGCATCGGGATTGACGCCCGAGATCATTCCCGTGGAAATCAAGACCGGCATTTTCCAGGCGCCGAGCGAGGCCCGCAAAGATTGGGGTCGCATTCTCACCAGCCGCAAGCATGAAGCAAATGTGCCGACCTTTCCCGTCATTGACGACAACCTGCTCCAGTTTGAGCCGGTTCGTGTTGCTGCGATGGAAGAATCCAATGTTCTTCCGCCAGGTTTCCACGATTATGCAGTTCTTCGCAAAGCCGCAGCCGCGGGCGCATCGCTGCAAGGCATGATCGTCTCTATCGGATTGAACCAACTCGAAAGCTCGCAGATGTCCGAAGTTTCGAACTTCGTCCAGTCGCTGCTTGAATCCGAGGACTTTGGCTGCCAGTCCGGAGCGGATGAGTTTGTGCTGGTTTGCATCGCCGACGGCCAAGTCTGTCAGCGCCGCCTCAGCGCAATCGCGGAGAAGCTCTGGGACTTCCAATTGCGGTCGATGGGCCAGTTGAACGTCCAGTTCGCATGGGGCGGGATGGAAGCTCGCCCCACAGACAAGCTGAACGATGTCGTGGCCTCGGCAATCGACCAGATGACCGAGACCCGGCGCGCTCGTCGTGGCAGCACAGTGCAGATCGCGAAAGCGGTTTAAGGCTTCACGAATCGCGACGTATCCACCTTCGCATTGTTTTCCACCGAAGCCACCTGCACCGCGAATCGCCCATTCGGACGCGCCAGCGTCCAGCGGAACGGTATCTTCACTCCACCAGACTCGCGGTAGTCCGCGTAGTCGATTTGCGTCGGGTTCGGACCCACTGCCGTTGCGGTAAACCTCACGATACGAGCCAGCAATCCGGTCTCGCGGTCAAAATACATGCGCACCGGCAATCCATTTCCGCCCATCGCGGTCATTGCGTCACAATCGAATCCATTCACCTTGACCGCTGCGCGGCCCACCCGGATGGGAGCGCTGCCGAACAGTTCTTTGATCCGCAGACCGAGATAGAATTCCGCATCCATCCCCGCAGCCCACGATTCCGGTGCGGCCATTTCGCGAGCAGGGCGTCCAGTCGATCCCATCCAGCCGGATTTGCCATCGAAAGCCGTGATGCTGTCGCTCGATCCCGCCTTGCTGATCGAGATTCGCTTGTTCGGAGCCAGCGTGACAATCTCGATCGGCGTCGCCGTGTTGCCTACTTCCATATCGCCCTTCTGCACGCGGCTCGTGATCTTGCGGATCGCCTCTTCGCCGCCCATCGCCGCAATATAACGGCCCAGTATTTCATCGGCAGTCTTCGCTTGAGCCGCAGGCACCGCGGCAGCCGCCGGAGCCTTGCGAGCCGCGAATGGGCCTTCCACCGGCGGAAGAGCATTCGGATGATTCATACCCTGGTGACATGTAAAGCAAGTCACCGTTTGCTTGCCTCCGAAATTCGCCTTATTGAGTTCCGCAGTCATCGCGATCATGCTGCGCGCGATCTTCTTATGATCGATATCGTCGGCATCCATCTTGCCCTGCACGTGGCAGAATGAGCACTCGACCCCAAGCGACGCGGCGATGAACTGCATGGATGGCATGATCTGGTCCGCGGGCGTTCCTTTGAGGTGAGTGATATTCTTAAACACCTCCTCGGCTTTCTTGGATTGAGCGAGGGCAAGACTGGAGATCAGGACGAACAGCAAAATGCGCATAGGAACCATGATATCTCTTGTCGGGTGGCAACTTAACCCATCCATGCCGCATCTCACCTAGACCGGGGCTTGCATCATCGTGCGTGAAATCTTTGAATTCCTTGCCGAACATGGGTACTCGGCGCTATTTTTAACAGTGCTGGCCGAGCAATTGGGCCTGCCGATTCCGGCGGTGCCGATTCTCGTCGCCGCCGGGGGGCTCGCCGGTCTTAATCAAATCTCTGGATGGTATTGCATTCTCGTCGCGGTTGTGGCGTGCCTGCTGAGCGATTCGGTATGGTTTTGGATGGGCCGCAGGCGTGGCCAGTCGGTGCTGAAGACTCTTTGCCGTGTTTCGCTCGATCCGGACGCCTGTGTGAGCCAGGCAAAAGATTGGTTTGCGCGCATGGGCAACACAGCGCTGCTTGTGGCAAAGTTCATCCCCGGGTTCAGTACGGCTGCGCCTCCCATGGCGGGAGTCAACGGGATGCCCGTTGCGCAGTTTTTGGCACTCGACGCCCTCGGATCGTTTGCCTGGGCGGGCCTTTCCGTCGGCGCAGGATTCCTCTTTCGTGACCAGTTGGAAGTCGTGCTGGAGTCCGCCAATCGGATCGGATCCTCAGTAGGGCTGCTATTGGGTGCGTTGTTTGGCGGCTATGTGGTCTTCAAATGGCAGCAGCGCCGCCGCTTTGTCCGCAAGTTGCACTTATCCCGCATCACCCCCGCCCAACTCCGGGAACGAACACTAGCTGGGGACGATGTGGCAATTCTCGATCTCAGGCGCGCCGGTGAGGTGGACGAAATCGGGTCCAAAATTCCCGGGGCACTCTGGTTTTCGCTATCCGATTTGGAGACCAGGCATCGGGAGGTTCCGCGAGATCGCGTAATCGTCCTGTATTGTTCTTGACCGAACGAAGCGACTAGTGCCCGGGTGGCGCTGCAACTCAGGAAAAAAGGTATCCGGAACATCCGCTTGTTGGAAGGTGGCTACGAAGCTTGGCTCGAACACGGCTTCGATACCGAACAGGTCATTCAATGATTGGGCTGTAGAGCACCGACGACTCGCCAACTGAGATAGGCGACAAAGATCGTGAGCAAGAAAACTCCTTCGCCTCTCGTGACGAGCCGCCCGGATCGAATGGCGATGGGCAGCAGCACCGCGGTTAGCAAGGCCATCACTGCCAGATCCAGCGATCCGCCTTCCGGAATCTCAATCGGCGCGATCGCCGCCACGATTCCCCCAATACAAAGCAAGTTGAAAATGTTCGATCCGACGATGTTTCCGAGCACAATGTCTGGATCTCCACGCCGTGCTGCGAGCACGCAGGTCGCCAGTTCGGGCAGCGTGGTTCCGATCGAGATCACAGTGAGTCCGATGACCGCTTCGGATATCCCAAGGTCGCGGGCGAGCAGCACGGCGTTGTCCACCGTGAAGTCGGCACCGACCGACATGAGGATCAATCCAACCGCCGCCAGCAAAATGTCTTTTTTGATGTTTCCGGCCGGCCTGGCGGATGATTCCACCTCTGCTATGAACTGGTCTGTGTTGCGAGCCGCCAGTGCCTGCCGGGTGGAATAATAAAGAAAAATGGCGAAGAACAGCAGTAGAATCACTCCGTCGGTGCGTGTCCAGCGATTGACATCCGCGAGATCGAGAAGGCGGTCGTTGGCGAGAATCAACACGGCGCTCACGGCCACGATGAGCATCGGGATCTCTCTCGTAATCATCGACGCGTCCACCCGCAAGGGTTGCAGAATCGCGGTAACGGCCAGCACGAAGCCAATATTGACGATGCAGGACCCAACGATGTTGCCGAAGGCGAGAGCTGTCGACCCTCGTGAGGCGGAAAGCCCGTTGATCACCAGTTCGGGGGTGCTGGTTCCGAACGCCACCACGGTGAGTCCGATCACCAGCGGCGGGACGCCTAGCGAAGCGGCAATCGTAGAGACACCGTTGACAAACCAGCGAGCTCCGGCCAACAGCATGGCCAGCCCGGCGAGCAACAACGCGATCATGGTCATGACTGCTGTCGCAGCGCGAGCCAGGCTCGATGGTACTTCCCCAGCCTGTCGAGATCTTTGTCGGAAACCTGGGCCAGTCGAAGGATGTTCATGTTGTCCTCAAGATCCATCAGCTTGACTTTGCGCGCGATGGGATCGGCGGCCGACCGCTGCACAAAAGCCGGATACTCTTCGCCTTCGCGTTCGGTGACGCATTCGAGTGCTTGCAGCACTCTTTCGGAGAATCCTTCGGCCGCCAAACTTTCGAATGTCCAGTCCGTGTCTTCGACAACATCGTGCAGGATCGCTACGATTTGGCACTCCGTCGTGTCGAGCCGCATCATCATGCGAAGAGGGTGCAGGATGTAGGCAGCTCCCGTCTTGTCGATTTGCCCGGCGTGAGCGGTGGCGGCGATTGCAATCGCCCGTTCAAGTGTCGCCATAGGTTTATGTTATCTTCTCTACGGAGCAATATGTAGCCGTTGCCCGCGAGTTCTTCAGAAGCGGGCAGGGGCCGACGCGGCCCTCCAGTCGGTCAGGAACCATCGCGGCGGCCTCCGTTGCCTGCGAGTTCTTCAGAAGCGGGCAGGGGCCGACGCGGCCCTCCAGTCGGTCAGGAACCATCGCGGCGGCCTCCCTTGCCCGCGTGTTCCACAGAAGCGGGCAGGGGCCGATGCGGCCCTCCAGTCGTACAGGAACCATCGCGGCGGCCTCCGTTGCCCGTGTGTTCCACAGAAGTCTATGAATTGAGAGGAGTTCCACCATGTCAGGACGCATGCGTTTGATCCCGTTAGTTTTATTCGGCCTTTATTTCGCCTATTATTACTTCAGCAACCAGCAAAGGGTTCCGATGACGGGACGGAAACAACTCGTGGATATTTCCCGCGAGCAGGAATCCTCATTGGGATTGCAATCCTACAGGCAGATTCTGCAAACGTCCAATGTGGTTCGGACGGGTCCACTGGCCGAGAAGATTAAGAATATTGGCCAGCGCATCTCAAAGGTCTCCGAGGATCCCGGGTTCCAGTGGGATTACTCCCTTATCGAATCGCCGCAGGTGAACGCATTCTGCCTACCGGGCGGCAAAGTTGCGGTTTACACCGGTATCCTTCCTGTGGCTGCGAACGACAATGGGTTGGCCGCTATCATGGGTCACGAAATCGCTCACGCCATTGCCCGTCATGGTGCGGAACGGATGGCGCAACAGAAATTGCTGCAGTTCGGAACCATGGCCGCCGGTGTGGCGGTCAGCGACATGGATCCGAATCAGCAGCGCGCCATCATGGGCGCACTGGGAATCGGCGGCCAGTTTGGTGTGATGCTCCCGTTTTCACGCAATCATGAGTCCGAGGCGGACTATATGGGGCTGATCTACACGGCTCGTGCCTGTTTCGATCCCCGTGAGGCTCCCAAGCTATGGGAACGCATGGGCCGGGCCAGCGGTAGCCGTGGACCCTCGGAGTTCATGTCGACCCATCCGAGTGCCACGACTCGTATCAAGCAATTTGACAAATGGATGCCGGAAGCTATGCAGATTCGCGCTGAATCTTGCCCGGGGCAGTAGACTCAAGTAGATTCTTGAATCCATTTGCTCACCGAGTGCGTCACTAACTATATCAAGGTGGGTACAGGCGGCCTGTAGGCTTCGGTCTCGGTCGCCTTTCCTTTTTCTTACCGGTTGAGCCACCGCGTAATCAAGCCTTGCAGTGTCTTTACGTCGAACGGTTTACTCACGTAGTCATCCATTCCACAATCCAGGCATCTTTCCCGATCTCCTGCCATCGCGTTCGCGGTCAAAGCGACGATCGGCGTGTGGTGGGATGTTGCCTGTTCGAGCCGCCTGATCTCCATCGTGGCCTCAAACCCATCCATTTCCGGCATTTGGCAATCCATCAGGATCAGGTCATACCGGCCCTTTTGTGTGGCCTCGACTGCTTCGCGGCCATTCCTTGCAAGATCGGCGGAAAGCCCGGATTTTTCGAGTAGCCGCAAAGCGATCTTTTGGTTGACCATATTGTCTTCTGCTAGCAAGATCCGCGCCGTGCGCTTCTCCACCGTGCTGCCCTTGGCGGCAACTGCGCCCTTTACTGCCGATGTGCCATTCGCCGGCTGTTGCGGTTCCGCTGCGGGCAGCGGTCGCATTGCCTCCAGCAGCGCGGCTTCGAGTTGCGGCGACGAAATCGGTTTCCGCAACATCACCCGATAGCCTTGCTCGCGGAAACCAGTGATATCGGCCGGATCGTTCGAAACACCGATCAGTATCGTGGAACTGATCTTGGATTCGGCCTCAATCGTACGTCCTAACGAGAGCCCACCCAACCCCGGAAGATTGGTGCTGACAAGGGCAAACCTATAGGGTGAGCCGCTGTCTGCCGCCAGCTTGAGCGCCGGAACGATTGAATTCACCCGCGCGACCTCTTCCACCTTGCAGCCGATAAGCGCCAGTTCCCGTTTCAGCTCCAGAGACTGGACTTCGCCCGCCAGCAGAATTGAGAGTCCCTTCAACACAGACGAGCTTTGCTGACGCTGTGGCGACGAAATGTGGCGATCCGCCGCGGCAACCGGTGTCGCACTGGGCACCTCCTCGGCGACCTGTGCCGGGAACGGAAGGGAGAACCAGAAAAGACTCCCTCGACGGGCGGAAGGCCTGAATCCGATCTCGCCGCCCATCATTTCCACGAATTGCTGCGAGATCGCGAGGCCAAGCCCGGTGCCGCCATACTTGCGGGCGTGCGATCCATCGACCTGCACGAAGCTTTGGAAAAGCCTTTCCACTTGACTCGACGGAACCCCAATACCGGTATCTTCCACCTGGAACTCAATTGCGGAAACTCCACCCTGGCCTTCGATGACCTTGGTGCGCAAGGCAATTCCACCGGATTCGGTGAACTTGAGCGCGTTGCCCAGTAGGTTGTTTAGAACCTGACGGATGCGGCCCGGATCACTCCGCACACCCACCACGGAACGCGTGTGCGGATCGAGGTCGAATTCCAGCCCTTTGGCGCGGGCGCGGATACCGAATCCCGACGCCACTTCTTTCAATACCGACATCAGGTCGAATGGAATCGATTCGACGGTCATCTTTCCAGCCTCAATCTTGGACAGATCGAGAATGTCGTTGATCACAACTAGCAAGCCTTCGGCCGAATGCTTCACCGCATCGGAGTATTCGCGCTGCTCTTCGTTGAGTTCCGTTCCCAGCAGGAACTCTGTCATGCCGATGATGCCGTTCATCGGTGTGCGGATCTCGTGACTCATCGTCGCCAGGAACTGGCTTTTGAGCTTGGTCGCCTCCTTGGCGGTGGCCAGAGCTTTTTCGAGTTCGCGGTTCTTGGCTTCGACTTCAGCGTTCTTGGCCTCGACTTCGGCGTTTTTCCGCTTCAGCTCGTCAGCGTATTGTCCAAGACGTTTTTCCGCCTCCTTACGAGGTGTGATCTCGCGAATGATGATGACGACCTCATTCCAATGCAGAGGAATGAGGCGAGCTTCGAAATGCTTGACACGGGCTTCACGCTGCCAGCCTTCGCTCTTTTCGAGCGAGTATTCCACCGAGATCAATTCGCCGCCCTTGAGTGCCCGCTGGGAGCCCTGCAACAGCGCTTCCGCCACTTCGTGCGGTAGCACTTCGCTCAAGGTGCGTCCTGCGGCGTCGGCAGCCAAGGGTAAGGTTTCCGAGTTTTCCGGCGCGCGCACACCCAGAATCACCCCGTGCGATTCGACACGCAGAAAGCTGTCAGGAAACGCCTGAAATACGGCATTCAATTCTGAAGTCGCCTGCCAGACAGCTTCCTGTTTCTTGGTAGGCTCGGTGATGTCGATGGAGGCCGATCGCAGCCCGGTCACCACCCCTTTGTGATCGCGCAGTAGCACTTCGTGGATCTCGAGCGTCAGCATCCGCCCGTCGGATCTCAGAAAATTGCGCTCAATCGGCACCAGAGACACCGCACCCGACAGTTTGCGCCGGACCTCTTCTTCAATCCGCTTCTGATGATTTTCGGGATACAGCTTCCAGCAGGGAAGGCCAATGATTTCCTGGACGTTCACGCCCTTGAGTTGGCACTCTTTCACGTTGACGCGCATGATCAAACCGTCCGCGTCGATGTCCTGGTAGCCCACCGGGGCGCCGTCGAACACAGCGTCGAACTGCACCTGGATCGCCTTGACGTCTTCCCAGCTTTCATAGCTGGCTTCAACGACGGCGGCTTTGTGCGCCGAGTAGGCAAACCAAAACAGAATTCCAACGGCAACTAGCGCCGACAAGGCCAAGAACAAGCGCCACCTCGTTTGTTCATCGGCTCTGTGCGCCGTCAGCTTTACGTCTAGCGGAAACAAAGACTTGCCCCAGTAGGGTAGTCCGTAACTATCCTAGGATTCCCCGGAACTTCGCCGTGCCATAACCGGGGAACACCTGATCGACCTTCCGGTCCCCCAACTGCCTCACGACCAGTTCGCTCAGTACATCGCGGAAGTCGGTTGTGACGGCAAGATCTCTATTTTCATAGAGTTGCTCGCTTTCAAGTCCCGGCCAGTCGCCGTACACCTTGCCGCCTTTGACGTCCCCGCCGAGCACCAGCATCGCATTCGCATGGCCGTGATCTGTACCTCGGTTTCCATTCTCCCGAGCCGTCCGGCCAAACTCGGACATGGTAACCAGCGTCACATTGGCCATTAGATCGCCCATGTCTCGATAGAACGCGCCAAGGGTCGAACCGAAATCGCGCAGCAGATTCGCCAACTGTGGAACCTCGTTGACGTGCGTATCCCAGCCGCCCATATCGGCGAACGCAACCTCAAGACCGACGTTCGCCTTGATCAGCCGAGCCATCTGTTTCAGACTGTTTCCGAATCGTGAGTCCGGATAGTCGGCCCCATTTGCCGGTAAATACTCTTCCTTTTCCACGCTCTGCACGGTTCGAACGGCGTTAAAGGTCTCTTTTCCGGTTCCGTTGAGCACTTTATCCAGGGTAGAGGCGTACATATTCTCGAAACTCTGCGCGCTGCGCGGATCCGGAATCTTGAAATCCTTGAGATTGTTGATCGCAACAGCCTCCTGCCGTCCCCGCAGACTGCGAGCCAGATTCGCCCCCATACTCACTGCGCGCACGGGCGACGTCTTGCCGGGAACTAGCGCTCGGTTCAGCCATCCATCCTGCGTCGCCTTGAAGCCCGGCGTGCCGGATTCCATATAATCCTGCGCATCGAAATGCGACCGCGTCGGATCGTGCGATCCCGCAGCCTCTACGATAGCCAGTTTGCGATCCTTCCAGGCGGACATCAAGGGCTGCATCGACGGATGCAATCCATAGAAGCCGTCGAGATCGAGCGTGCCCCCATCCTGCCCGGGATCTGGAATCGCGATATTCGGGCGGATTTCCTTATAGCGCTTGTCGCCATACGGAACCACCATGTTCAGCCCATCCACCGCGCCGCGCTGAAAGATCGCGATGAGCACTTTCTTGCGCGCATTTGGAGTTTCCGCAGCATAAAGGGCCCGCGACAACCACAGCGGAACCGCGCCCATCCCCGCCATCGCAATGGCGGAACTCTTCAGGAATAAACGACGATTGCGTACCATGATTATCTCCTCTGAAAGTCCGGGGACCCGAGCAATAATCCAGCGATGAGATCTGGCTTCGCTTCTTTTTCTTTCAACGCATTCTCAATGACCTCGCGTGTGGATGCCGAAAGGCCCGCTGGAATGAGTTGCGCTTCCAACTGTTCGCGCGTCCCGGTCACCTGCGACTTTGCACCCGGCACTTTGTTCTGCGCCAGCGCCAGCGCGAAATTCATGCGCCCGAGCAGTGCGGCGGAATTGATCCATTCCTCGTTGCGGCTCGAATATCCGGTCGGTTCCACCTTTCGATACAAGGGCTGGCCCAATTCGTTGAGCTTTTGCGCCATTGTACCGGCGAAGTCGACGTCCGCGTCCAACGCACGGGCGGCTGATACCACCATTTCGAACGGCGTCTTCACCTTAGCGCGATACGCTCCAGCGGAAAGAAACTCGCGCGACAGAAACATCGTCCGCAGCACGGTTCGGATGTCGCCCTTCGAATCGGTGAAGCTCTTGGCCATGCGGACAATCAGTTCCTCTGGCGCGTCATCCGCGACAAATCGCGTGGCAAGCTTGCGCGAAATGAATTTCCCCGTCGAAGGATGGTTGAGCAGGATCTCCAGCACCTTCTCGCCGTCGTTCTGGCCTCCGCCAGCGGAGATCGCAACGCCCAGCACCCTCTTCTCGCCTTTGTCATGGACGCGGTCGTTGTAGACGAAAGCGCCTCCCCGGCGAGGATCCACAATCGACCAACCCGTCAAACATCGCGCCACTTCCGTCACGTCCTTCTGCGTGTATCCGCCATCGACGCCCAAAGTGTGAAGTTCCAGCAACTCGCGAGCATAGTTCTCATTGAGTCCACGTGTGCCTTTCTTCAGTTTGGCGGGCATCGCGCGGCGTGCTCCTTTACCCGTGGGCGGTTCCGCGCCCACCGACTGCCAATTATCCAGATAGAACAGCATCGCCGGATGCCGCGCCGTGCCACTCAACAGATCGCTGAACTTGCCCAAAGCATACGGACGAATCGCCTCGCGCTCATAAGACGGCACAAGATGACGATCGGCACCTTTGTCGAGATAGATGTTGAAGTGGTTAAACCAGAAGTCCACCATCAGTTCGTCGAGTTGGTGTGTGGAATAAATGGCCCGCTGCAACTTGGCTTCGTTGAGGTCGTAGGCGATCACCTGTTGCGGTTGTGTCAGCAGCACAATCTTGCGGCGCATCGATGTCGGCGCGACAGGATCCAACGCGCGGCGGGCTGGAGCTGGCAGGGCGATCAATAACTGATCCTGCTTGGCTTCCGGCAAGCTCGCCAGCAGCGCACGCTTCTCTTCTGCGGAACCGCTGCGAAGCGTTCGCGCTTGCGCAGGTTCCAGCACCGTCAGTATCTTCGCCCGTATTTGCTCGACCGTAGGTTTCGACTCTTCCATCGCTTCTGCAGCTTGCTTGCCTTCAGACTTCTTCACCTTATAGCGCTCGACAACCTGCTCAATCGCCAGCCTCAGTAGCGGATCCTCTGGCATCGGCATCTTGCCGCGTGCGATCTGCGCCACCACCTGCTGGGGAGGGTAAGTCTTGAAAAGCTCCGCCGAGGGCATCTCGATCGCCTTCAAGCTCGACATCTTTGCTGTCAACTCTGGATTCTCGGCAATGCGCTCAGGATGCAACTGCTCTTCGATCCATTTTTCGACGCCCATGCGCTTGGCGCGTTCCACATCCGCCAGCTTACCTCCAAAAGTCAGCCGGTCGACAACATGCAGTGCCTGCTTCTCTTTGCTGAGCTTGGTCTGAAAAGGCTTCGAACTATAGGCGGGAAGTACCTGCAGCAGGAGTCCGGCGGCGAACAGTGTAAGGGTCTTTGGGTGGGCCATGACGGTTGTGGGTCCTTCTACTATAGGAACGCGGAAAGTGGCCGGAAGTTTCCCTGGCGGCCGAAGTTCGTTCGTGTTACAAAAGCTCCATGTTGGTTGCAACGATTGCTTGTGTGGTCTCTCTCTTCGCTCAAGATCTACGAGTGGATGGCGTCGCTGCGCGCGACGGAATCCCCAAGCCGGGTGTGGCATTTACGCAGCAAAGCCTTGCCAAAATGCCAGTGACGAAGGTCCATACCTCAGACCGGAACGGCGCAGATCGCGTCTACGAAGGAGTTTTGCTGTCGGATCTTCTGCGTTCGGCGGGCCAGCCATTCGGTGAAGATCTGCGAGGAAGCCTCTTGTCGCGCTACGTCGTCGCCACTGCCAAAGACGGCTACCGGGTTCTGTTCTCTTTGCCGGAACTGGATCCGGCGTTCCGCGAGAATCGCACAATTGTCGCCTATCGCATCAACGGTGCTGGCCTACCCGCTCGGGAGGGTCCGTTGCGCATCGTTGTCGCGAACGAAAAGAGAGAGGCTCGTTGGTTGCGAATGCTGGAGCGGATCGAAGTGTTGAGTCTGCCGGAGGCAATTCGCTAGCCGTCGGGCCCATCTTGCTTAGGAGTCGGGCCTGTTTTGCTTAAGAGTCGGGATTGTCGCTGCGCATTCCCGCTCCGCCGAGCAGATCGCGCAAAGCCATGATGCCGCCCGCTCCATCCTGATTGCCAGCGATCTTGCCACTGCGGTTGATCACCACATACTTTGGAAATCCCTCGGCGCGAAACGCCTGCTGCAGGTTGGTGTCGCGCGACAGGACAATGTGGCACTCCCGCGGACTCTGTTCCAGATAGCCTTCCACCTTCAGTCGCGGTTCGCCGACGTTCACGGCGAGCACAATCAGACCTTTGTCGTTGAACTCTTTGGTGACCTTGTCAACGGCCGGTTGATCTCGGCGGCAGAATCCGCACCAGGTCGCCCAGAACTGGATCAATACCACTTTGCCCTTCGTCGACTCGTTGCTAAACGTTTGCCCGTCGAGTGCTTTTGCCTGGAACTTAGGGGCAGGCTCGCCGCTATCGAGCGCGGAACAGGCGCTGGCAAGCGGCAACGAAGCAAGAAGCAAAGACCGGCGTGTGAACATACTTGGATGGTACCGCTTTGAATTCGTTCAAATGATCTCTCAGCGTATTCCGCCGCCAGCCGCGATGCGCCGTCGAGCAAGATGAGGCGTTAACGCCCGCGAGGTGGCGCCGAGTGCCGCATGTTGCGATGAGCATCCGTTAGGCTGCGTCAGATGTACCGTTTGTTCATATTCGCCGCGTTGTTGGCCTTTCCTTCCTTGGCTTTTGGTGCTGGTTTGTTGTTTGAAACAAATCGCGGGCGGACAGATTCTCGCGTGGAATATCTGGCTCGAACTCCCGCCGGCGTTGTCTTTCTTGCCAAAAAGAACTTATAATTCACAAAGTCGGCTCGAAGCCCGTTCGAAGTGTTTTGGAAGATGCTTCCTCCACGGCACATTGGCAGGGCTTGGTTGCGACCGTTGCGACCCCGAACACGATGGACTATTTGGTTGGGCGTGATCGTGCCAAGTGGGTTCAAAATCTCCAAACGTTCGAGAAAGTGCAATATAGCCGGATTTATCCCGGTGTCGACCTTGTTGTTTACGGCAACGCAGAGTCCCGGATCGAATACGACCTGATTGTCGCCCCGGGGGCGGATCCTTCCCGCATCCGCATTCGAACCGAAGGCGCAATCCACCCTCGGACCGGAGATCTCGCTCAGGGGGAATTCGTCATCGCAAACATCGCAAACCCGTCATCATGCAGCGCCAGATCCGAATCGAAGGGTCGTTTCGCCAGTTTTCCAGAAATCTCTTCGGATTCACTCTTGCCGCCTACGACCTGAAGCAGGCACTGACGATCGATCCGGTGATTGAATCGAGGCAATACATCGGTGACGACCCCTAACCGGCGTTGGCAATCACGGAGAGGTGTCGGGAACACGGGAACAACGAATTCCCTCGATTTTCCAGTGGCGATGAAATTGCCGCTTCAGGCCCGGCTTATATGGTTGCAGGCACGACATCGTCTCGCGACCGGCCGAGCAATATCAATGAATTTGCTCGGCCGGTGCAAGCGAAATTTGCAGGCGAGGCCACTGACGGATTTGTCTTCTTCTTCAGCTCGAACAGTGAAGCCCCTTCGGTCACTTATATTGGCACCGAAGGCGATGACCGAATCGAAGCCTTTTCGGGCTTCATTCTTGTCGGATCCACCACTGCAACCAAACTGCCCGACTCTTGTGACGAAGCGTATGGTGTCAATCGACTCGTTGTAACCGGCGAGACGAACTCGCCAAACTTTCCGCTGATTGCCGGGGCCCATCAATCGCAGAGAAAGTGCCCAACCGACGCTTTTATCGCTCGCTACACCGGCGGTTCTGTCCAGTCGACGCTTTTTGGGGGGGGCAATGGGCGCGATCGACTGTGCGCGGGGATGTTGTTCCACTATCGAGCGAATATCGGCCACGGAGTGAGCGCTCTGGGTTCCGGCGAGCGATTCATCTCCGGCGACGCCATTTGATATAAACGATGGATGCTTCTTGTCCGAACCTTGCTCGCGGCAACCGCTGCACTATCGGCGGCGAACCCGCATGTTTTCATCCGAACCATCGACGGAAGGACGATCGAAGGCGAAGCGGTCAACTTTCGCGGAATCGCGAACGTGCGTCCCGACCGTATCCTGTCGATCCACAGTGCGGCTGCCGCTTCCGAATTTGAGAAGGCCCAGATCGACGATGGCATCGCGGCGATTCTCGGCAAAGACCGCAAGGCGAGCGACCTCGCCGTGGAAGCGCTCACGTCGATCGGACTGCCTGTGATGCCAACGCTGCTCAAGAGCTACAAGGACACCGATCAGCACGAGCCTCGCCCTTTGTACCGCCTGTTCGAACGCGTGATCCCGAGTCACGCCGATGGCTTTGACCGGACTCTGAGCCTAATCCGGATGAAGGGTGGCGAGGTGCTGCGAACAACCCTGCCAACCGATGGCTTCGTCGAGCTGAAGAGTGAGAAGATCTACTGGTCGAAGATCCGAATGTTGGCCGTCCGCCAGACTTCGGTCGCGCGCCAAGTGCGAGTGCATTCCATCCAACATTCCATCCAAATCGAGTATCTCGACACCGGCGTGCTGCTCGACCCGCAGTCGAAGATCGAGACCGAGGCGAAGGGCTTTGCACGGCTATCCTGGGATACCGACTCGTGGGCTTCCGATCCGAACGGACTCACCAAGCCTGGCTCGCCCTCTTACAAATCGCACTTGATCAACGGACATCCGTTCGGGGCGTTGATCGCGCGAGTGGGCGCCGGGACGGAACCCATGTTTCTCGGCAAGAAGGCGCAAAAATCGGGGCTGGCGTCCGGAAAATTGGGCTTGGCCATCAACGACAACGGTCACTGGCAGAACAACCTCGGCACTTTCACGGTGACAATCGCCGCGCGTGACGCCTACGATGTGGGTGACCCGCAGTAGCAGCGAACGGGCGCGCGTAAAGCCGTCGTAGACGCTCGGTGAAAAGACGCAGAGATCGGAAGCCACCGGAAATACTTGCGTACCCTTGCCGTCATCCATCGCCAGGATCCGGTGGTGAATCGTATCGGGCACGTCTGTGGATTGGCGCGCCCCATTGTCGCCGCCGTTGAGATCGAACCGATTCACTACTGCTGTACTCCCGCGTTCTGTCCAAGGGCTCAGCGCCCAGTCTATTCGCAAAGCCGCTGGCTTGAGTGATCGCCAAGTGGTCGATTGCGTGTTCGGGGGGCCGCCCTGGATGCCCGAACATTTGTCTTCGAGAACGTGAAAGGGCTGACCATCGGTCGTCATCGCGAATTCCTCGATGAGCTAGTCGAAGCCTTCGATCGCGAAGGCTACCGTGTCCGTCTACCCTGGCAGGTGCTTGATGCAGCCGAATACGGCGTGCCGCAGCACCGTGAACGGTTGATTCTCATCGGAGCAAAGAAAGGCACCACGCTACCAAGCTACCCGGCGCCATCTACAATTCCCTCCGATCGGGAACCGATGCCTTTGACTGGACTCTCGTTCGGACCCACATGCCGAGATGCTCTTGCCGATCTTCCCGACGCGGATCTCTACCCATCTCTGGGGGCTGCCGATTTCGTGAAGGTTACGCATCCTACCAGACCCGACAATGCCTATGCGATCGAAATGCGATGCATCGAAGCATCGTCTTGGCACTTAGGCTATGTTCGGGCTTGGGATCCGAAGATCCTAACCTCCAGCGCCCGCACCTCGCACAGCGAGATTTCCCAGCGACGCTTTGAATCGACTCGACCCGGTGCCGTGGAACCCATCAGTCGCTTCTTCCGCCTACCGCCCGGCGGATTGTCGAACACCCTTCGTGCCGGAACGGATGGATCGCGTGGCGCATTCACGAGTCCGCGCCCGATTCATTATGAGCATTCCCGATGCATCACGGTGCGCGAGATGGCTCGATTGCATGGATATCCGGACTGGTTCCGCTTCCACGTAACGAAATGGCACGGCGCACCGCAAGTCGGAAATTCAGCCGCGCCACCGCTGGGTCGTGCCATCGCCTCGGAAGTGATGAAGGCTATCGCTGCAATCCCAACCCGACCGGAACGTTCAATCGCTCTCGGCGATCCGGCTCTTTTGTCACTGGACTTGACCGCCGCTGCCAGTCGCTTCGGCGTGACTGCCCCACCGTCGCGCCGCGACCGCAAGAGCGGCACCCGCAAGCGGAAACAACACGAGACGGAAGCTGCAAGGTTAGCAGCGCTGCGCCATCCCTTCCCCATGGCTGTGGAGGCCAATGCCTGATCCAACCAAGGCCAAAATCGATGGCCCCAATCGATACAAGCTTCTGATCGAAAGTATCTTCTTCGACCATTGGTCCAAGGGCGTTGAAGAGTTTGAGTTCCATCGGGACGATCTCAAAAACAAGTGCAAAGAACTCGCGGTGCCCCTGCCTGACAACCTGGGTGAACGTACTCTACTCGTTTCGTTACCGAATCGGACTGCCTGCCGCGGTTCTCGAAACGCAGCCCAGGAGCCGACAGTGGATCATCGAAGGCGCAGGCCAGTCCCGCTACCGCTTCAAGTTGGTCTCAGCCGCAAGGATCGTTCCACGCGCGGACTTGGTCGCAATCGGGATTCCGGACGCGACTCCCGAGATCATTCGCCGCTACTCCCTCGATGACGAACAGGCGCTGCTTGCGATTGTCCGCTACAACCGATTGATCGATATCTTTCCCGGCTTGACCACCTACAGTCTCCAGAATCACCTTCGCAGCACGGTCAAGAAGATCGGCCAGATGGAGATCGATGAGTTCTACATCGGCCTCGACAAGTACAGCTGTCATTATGCGATTCCTGTTCAAGCGAAAGGCGGGAAAGATCAGATCGGGATCGTCCAGATATCGCAGGACATTGCGTTTGTGAAGGAAAAGTTCCCCGCACTTCGTTGCCGCGCGATCGCCGCTCAATTCATGGCGAACGACGTGGTCGCTCTCTTGGAACTTACGATTCAAAAGGACCAGGTCAAAGTAGTCGAGGAGAAGCACTATAAGCTGCTTCCCCACGACGAGATCGACGCGGCTGCCATCGTCTCCTATCGATAAGTCAATTGAGGGGCGTCCGCTTCATTCAGTCGAACCCCTTAGAACTCGTGGCATGCCGATCGAGGCTAGGCCATCCGCTCTGATCTGGTTCAAACGCTGCTGAAAATTCGACCGTTTCGCGGACGCACAGCCGACCGTACGTTTCCGATGATAATTCGTATTCCGAGAGCCAACTCCGCACATCTCAAGACCTCAAACGGGCAAAAGTGCAAAACGGGCAGCGAATCCGGCAAAGTGCGCGATATAGCAATCAACGAGTTCAACGAGTCGAACGGCATCCCGCAAACTTGAGAAGATAAATGCGATAACCTTACACAATATGCCCAACCTGACTTCGGGCCGGCGAGACTTCTTCATTTCCTTCAACTCCGCCGATCGCAAGTGGGCCGAGTGGATCGCCTACGAACTCGAACAGGCGGATTACACCACCTTCTTCCAGCATTGGGATTTTTCGCCCGGCAACAATTTCGTTCTTGAAATGCATAAGGCTGCATCCCAGTCTGACAGGACAATCGCCGTCCTGTCTCAGGACTATCTCAACGCACTTTTCACGCAGCCCGAATGGAGCGCCGCCCTGGGTCAGGATCCGACAGGTGCCAAGCGCATGCTGATTCCAATCCTGGTAGGCCCGTGCAAACCTCAAGGAATTCTCGCGCCCATAGTCTACGCCGACCTCATGAATCTGAACGAAGAGGCCGCCCGCGAAAGGCTCCTGTCAACCGCCCAACGCAATCGGCCCAAGCCGGAACACGTCCCCTTTCCCGGCGGTGGAAACACCAATCCGCAAGAAAAAAAGGAATTCCCAGGCGCGCGCAAACCGGGGTCGCCGGCCAAGAAGTCGCCCAAAGCAAACGGTGGCGCCAACAAACCCCCTGGACGCCCGCCAACTCCGCTTTCGGAGAACCACAGCATGGACGCACGGCTACCCTTCGTCTGGTTTGTCCTCGCCTTGCTTGTCGCGGTAATGATGATGGCCTTCGGCGAGAAACTCGTCGGGTTCGGATTAGTGAACCAGATTTACTATTTGGTTCTCGTTGCTCTTGCACTCGGCGCGGCGCGGGCCCTCTTTGACGGGTTCAGAGCCAAAGCAGAGTATGAAGGCAAGAATCCCTGGGGCACCTTGAAACTCGGCGGGCCACCCGTTGTGTTCGCCCTCATCGTCGGCGCAGGCATCTACTTTTCCCCCGGCCAGAAACCTTTCGGGCTGACCGTGTTTGTTCATGGACCTGGCGGACCCCAAGACCTCATCCTGCGCAGTCAAGGTAAAGTCGCCATTGACCTCGGCCCCGACCGGCGATTGGGAGAGATCGGCGAAAAAGGTAGTGCCACTTTTGCAGCCATACCGCCTGATTATCGCGGCAAAGACATCCCTGTTTCTGTAATCGCAAACGGCTATGCGCGAACCAATGAATCACCGCTTCGCCTGACCGGTGAGAGTCTCTATATAACGATCAGGAAACAGGGGATACTGTTGACCGGTGTGATCCTGAACGAGGCCCGCGACCCCGTGCCCGATGCCGCCGTCCAGGTGGCCGGACAAAAAACGAAGACGGATGAGACTGGCAGGTTCCGTCTATCCATCCCTGGGGGGCTTGTCAAAGAAGAAATGACTCTTGACGTCAACGCCGCGGATTTTGTCAGTCAGACGCACCCTGTCGTGCCGGGCTCGAATGAAATTCGGCTGATTCTGAAGAAGCGTGCGCGGTGATGAGACTGCTGTATGCTGTCTTGGTCTCTGCCGCATGCATTCAAGCAGAGGCGGTGATGAGGGGCAAGGTCGTTCGCAATCGCCTCGATGGCGAGTCTATCGTAGCTGTCAGAATCACAGCGCCGGGGGTTGCGAATCCTACGCTCTCTCGAGACGATGGAACCTTTACTCTCCAGTTTCCAAACCGGCCAGTGGGCGACCGCGTCACGATCGAACTCACCCATCCCGGATTTGAGGTTGTGAATTGGCCGCAACTGAAGGGCGTGGTGCTGGCGCTCGACTACCAGAAATCCAATGTGCTGGTGATTATTCTGGCGCCCGCCGCAGACCGCCTGGAGATGGCGGGTCGATTCTATCTGAACGTCAGCCTTCAGGCGATCGAGAGGCAGTATCAGCAGAGGCTACAGCAAGCCGGCGAGGACAAGACAAAGCTGTCCCGGGAACTGGTGCAGACCAAGGCACTGTGGACTCAAACTGCACAGGAACTGGCAAAATTGCAACCGGGACAGTCGTCACCCTTGTATGAAGACGCGATGAAACTGATCGCCGAGGGGAAGATCGAAGAGGCGCTCGAAGTATTAAACGAAGCGAACCTGATAAAGATGACCCAGGCAGCGAAAGAAGCGGCGGCGAGACCGCTTCGAGAAGCGGCACGGGGCTGGGCGCTGCGGGGATCGCTGCTGGCCACGAAGTTTCGATTCGCAGAAGCCGAGGCGGCTTATCGCGAGGCGGTCGAGACAGCGCCAGACGACTTTGATAGGCGGTTCGAATTTGCCTATTTCCTGCAGAACTTGAATCGGCATCAAGCTGCTCGGGAGCAATACGAGCGGTGCCTGTCCCTGGCGCGGCCGCAGCCCGACAGCGTCCGAATTGCCATGACGCTCAACAACCTGGGAAATCTGCACAGCGACCAGAACCGGATGGAGGCGGCACGCAAGGCATACGAGGAAGCGTTGGGGACATACCGCAAGCTGGCCGCCTCCAATCCCGACACCTACCTGCCGTACGTCGCGCGTGTTCTTTCGGGGATGGGCCGCATGCACCTCGCAACTCACAATCGGGCGGAAGCTGGGGCCGCACTCGCCGCAGCCCTTGAGATCTATTCGAAGTTCGCTGAGCTTGATCCTGAACAATATGGCCCGTTCTTGCGAGCAGTGAAGGAAGACCTGGCAAAGGTGTCGCAATGAAAACGAAGTTTCGAATTTGAAGCCCTCCCGGTTTGCAGTTTCCCAAAAACAGAGTTCGTTGCCCGGCTCTCCCAACCCGGGTCAGTGACACAGAAAAATCACGATGCTTCTGCACGATAGGGCACTCCCGTCCCAATCGTCCCACTTCTGTTCCCAAAATTGACGCCAAGCCGCCACCCTCACTCCCGGAACCGCTTCGCCGCTACCCCCATGATCATCCCCACAAACTCATCCGCCTGCTGCCGCTCCCGCGCCGTCATCGGACCCTTCCGCACCTTCGTCCCCCCATCCTCCGCCGCATCATCGTAGTCCTGCCGCAGCCGCCACGTCGCCAACGAAAGAGCCAACACTAGATCGTCCTGAAACCCCTCATCCCGCCCGTACCGCACCAACTCCTCCACCAACCGCCGCGATTCCGGTAATTCCCGCGAAATCTCCAGCCGTTCCTCCTCGAACATCAACACTAATCCCGTAATCAATTCCTGCTTCGGGACCGTCCAATCCCCTCGCTTCGGACCCTTCCTCACCGCCGTCCCGCCCGTAATCGTCACCGAATTCAGCTCGCACGCCCGCTTTAAATCCTGATCCCGCCGCAATAAATCCACCACCGGTCCGCCCGCTCCCGTCGCATCCACCACCAATTTCGTCCGCCCCCTCAACTCCGGTGTCCACACCATCTCCTTCACTCGATCCACCACATCCACATACGAAGTCCCCAGCCGGACCCGCTCCAAATGCCGCACCAGCAAGCGCGTTGGCGACAAATCCTCCCACTCCAGCGCCCACGTCACCGGACTCCGTATCTCCACCCGATCCGCCCGCCGCTCCAACACGGCAATCGCCGTCTGGCTCTTTTTCTGACCTAAGTCCACGCCTAAGTAATATTCCTGCGTCACCATATATCACCTCTTAAACAATGGCGGGAGATTGTCCTTCAATGCTCTCTCCGCCGTCTTTCGCTGAAACACTCCGCTCTCCCCATCTCCGAATTCACACTCATATTCCCGCGCGAATGCATCCTGGCCTAATTCGTGCCGCTCTTCCTCCAGAAACTCCTTGCTGAATCGCGAAACCTCCGACGCCCGCACCGTTGTTCGCGCCCAACTCGCTCCGCGCTCCCGCGTCATGATCTCCCAGAAGAATCCCGCCGGCTCATGCGCCGAACTCATCACCACCAAATCGCCTCCCGAGGCCGCCAACATTGGTCGCGACGCCGCGTACACCACATCCGGAATGAACGCCGCCTCGTCCATCACCAGCAAATCCGCAGTAAATCCGCGGATTGTCGGCGCCGAGCACGGCAATCCCACCATCGTCGATCCATTCGGCAATCGCACCGAATGCGAATTCGATCCGTCACCCGTGAGCCGCTGGAACCCCAACTTCCGCAGCATCCATTTGCATTTGTCGATCAGCAGCGTCGATTGCCGCTTCGACGCCGCCACCACCACCACGCTAAATTCCGGCTTCGTCAACATTCGATGCACCGCCAACCCCGCCACCGCCGTACTCTTGCCGCACTGCCGCGCGCCAACCAGGGCCTTCCGCTTGGATGGTGTATCGACGAACTCCTCCTGCCACTGATCCAACTTCAGACCCAATCTCTCGTTGCAAAACGTCGACGCCTCAGCAGGCACACTTGTCGCTGCTGGTGGAAGCGCTTCAGGGTCAGTAGTGGATGCAAGCGCCGATCCTCGACTATTCCGCCAAGCTTGCCGATGACACAGCCTGCTCGCGAAACTCGAAGCCGGACGCGGCGTCCGCAGCCTGTTCGGTGACTGCCAGGGACGCCAAAATTCGAGCCTCATACTCCTGCATATTCTTTATCACGAAATCATGCAATTCGTTCCGTTTATTTTCGACTTTCGAAACTCGGATCTTTTCGACAAACCGTTCACAACACCCTGCAAATAATTATTACTCCAAGCCAGCCAATGCCTTACGCGGGTTCGCCACCCACCACGCCCACCAAAACACTTGACAAAAAACGGTGCAGCCCGTCCCGGCGCCAACTTCGGGCTCCTGGCAAAACGTCAACGCGTTCTAGGCCCGTTCACAGACCCACACAAATAGTTTCAACTTGCTACATAACAACTAGTTACAGGACACTGCCATACCACTACGCACCCCAATTCCTTGACATCGTCTGCTACAAAAAGAACAGAAGGAGACCAACACAAACATGTCATTGGAAGCCCAAATCGTAGCCAAAGGGCGCAACGCAATCGAACATGGTATCAATTCCCAAATCAAAATCCTCTACAACGAACGCCACGCGGATTACGACGTCAATACCCAAGCCTTTATCGCCGTCGGGCGCCGCCTCGTCGATCGCATGGCCGACTGCGAAACCGCGGCGCTCATCGACGAGCGCTTCGAAAACATCCAGAAACCCGCCCGCGTGGCATCATACGCGCTACATCTCCTGGGCCGCAGCCAGGCTGGAGCCTACGAAAACGTCCAGCGTCATCACTACGAACGCGCCTCCAAAACACTCCGTGAGATCCAGAAGGAAACGCACAAAAAAATATCGCACAACGAAGCCAATTCCGCTCGGCCCGAGTACCCGCAGCAATAACCGTTCCGGGCCAGGGGCCCAGCGAGTGGCACCCTAACTAAGAATGAGCAGTCTGTTCTTTGACATTTGAAAACACCAGCCCACGATAGGGCTGGTGAACGGCGGACCCAAAACAACTCATGGGCGATTCCGCTGACTACCTCTGGGCCCTTCGAAGTGTGCTTGATTGGCGGAAAAGGTGAACTGGAAGGCATCCCCTCACAAGCCCGGCGTTTGTCAACCTTCCGAGATCACGCAAGCCTGACATGCCAAGAGCCGATGCAGTTGCCAAAGGAGGAACCTGCGGGCCTTTGCGAAAGCCATGTTCACCGCGTGATCATCACCAAAGAAGCTCCAAACTATAGACTGGAGTAGTGGCCTTAGAAGATCAGCTACTCGAGGCATTCGAGTACCACTCTCCGGCGAAGATCCAAGACGCGCTCGACGCTGGTGCGAGCGCGTTCGAACTCATCAAGGGCAAGACGCCGATCGATAGCCTGATTGAGTTCTACCCGCGTACTTCGCGTCTGGCGGATTGTCTGCGGGTCATGTTCAAGGCAGGCGCGCGCATTGAGGATTCGCTGTTGCAAGCGATCCTGCTGGATGATCCGAAACAGTTGCCTGCTGAAACCCACTCGTTTCATCTCGAATGCACCTATACATCCCTGCACGATGTTTCCGCGCTGCATGTCTGCGCCGAATACAACTCAGTGGAATGCGCGAAAGTGTTGCTGGCCAGAGGCATGGACGTCGACATCCGCGCGGGCATCGACGCCGAGGGACTCGGCGGCCACACGCCGCTCTTCCACACAGTCAACAGCAACGGCAATCATTGCCGCCCGATGATGGAACTGCTGGTGGAAGCTGGGGCATCGCTGGATATCCGCTTGAAAGGTCTCGTCTGGGCGGGCGGTTTCGATTGGGAAACCGTCGTCTTCGATGTCACGCCTTTCTCTTACGCGCAGTGCGGCCTGTACAAGCAGTTCCATCGCATTGAGCAAGATGTCTACAGCAACATCCACTATCTTTACCGCAAGCGCTTTGGGGTCGCCGCGCCGGTGCGCAATGTTCCGAATAAGTATCTGCTCCGATGTTGACCATCCCCCTAACTCCGGTGCTGGAACTCATTCTGCTGGTCGCTGCCTTGTCGGTGGGCGGTTGGCCATGGGCTCTGATCGCACTCATGGGTACCTTGTCCAAGGCGCGTTACTACTCAACCTTGGCGATCGCGGCCGCGTGGATCATCGCATTCTGGATCGGTGGAGACCGCCGTCTGTTCTTTCCTTTCACCATGCTTTGGGCTGTTTCGGCGGCGGTCTGCCTGCGGCCGCGGCGTATCTGGGCGGGAGTAGCCATCGTTGCTGCTTTCCTCGCGATCCGTGCCTGGCAGAACGCCACTCGCGAGGTTCTGCTCTTTGAGTTGATCGTGGCGGTCGTGATTCTAGCACTCGCAGCGGAGACCGTGAAAGCGTTTGAGAATCGAGGCGTGCTCATCGCCGCGATAGGGTCCTTACTCGCCTTCATCAGCCTTGCCCTGTAGAATGGCAGGATGCCGCTTCGCCTGTTTCTCTTGACCCTGCCCTTGCTCGCCCTCGCGGAAATCCGTGAGTTCCCCGGTGGTGCCGTTGTGCCGCATGAAAAGTACATCCGCATGATCGGCGAAACCGATTCGCCAATCGAACCCATGTATATTAAATCCAAAGACGGCCTCTACGTCGCCGCCGTGATGCGCAAGCCCAAAGGCGATGGTCCGTTTCCAGTGTTGATCCACTTTCACGGCGCGCCCGGCGGACGCGGTATGGACCAGCTCATCGGTTGGATCCGCGGCGATCACGGCAGCCCGTTGTTGCAGCGCTATTTGCAGGAGGGCTTCATCGTTGTTTCAGCGGATTATCGCGGCGGTCACAACCTCGCCAAGCTCGCGGATCCGTTTCACTCCGATGTTGCCAGCTACATCGACGACGCAGCCGCCGTGTTGGAACATGTGAAGAAACAGCCGCTGGTCGACGCCAGCCGCATCAATGTCTACGGCGTCAGCCTTGGCGGCGATGTGGTGATGCATCTGTTGGCCCGTGTGCAAGGAATCCATGCCGCGGTGCTGGGCGCAGGCGCGCCGATCAATTTTCTAGGCGCGCGATCGAAGCCCGGTTCCAAACCCGAAGACCGATTCAAAGATGCCACGCTTGAAACCGAACGCATCAAGGTCAACATTTCGAAGATCCACACGCCGGTGTTGGTGCAAGTGGGCACCGCAGACAGCCTGATCCATCTCGATCGCATCGTTTACGAGCAACTTACGGCGGCGGGCAAACGGGCGCGGCTGGAAATTTACGAGAAGGGATACCACGATTTTGTGATGGGTCCGCAGGGGCATCCAGGAAGGGATGAGCCTTTGCTGGATATCTCGCTCAAAGCTCTGGAAAACTCGCTGCAATGGGTGAGGGATCTGAAGTAACCTACCGCTCGATCTTGCGCACCGATACAATCTGGCTCACCAGCAACTCGGCATAGTAACCCTTGGATTGGCCGAATCCGTCGGGCATTGGTTGTCCGGACTTGGCATCGGTTCCAACGAAATAGGCGGCCTTGGTGCGCAGCGTGCCTCTGATCATCAACTGAAACTGTCCGCCGTCGCGCTTGCTGTCTTCAAACGCTTTTCCTGCGGGGCCTGGATAGGATTCGGATCCACTCTTGTTTCTCGGAAAGACCAACGTCACCCCACTCGCCCAGACAAACGACCCGGTGCGGGGCGGGCGGGTGCATTCCAATTGGGAATAAAGAGCATCGTCTGGATCCCCAACGCTGTAAACGCCGGATACTTGGACGGTCTTTCCGCGTCGGGCGGAGATGTGGTCGAGAAGTTCGCAGATCGTCTCGCCTGAGGCAAGTTGTTGCGAACCCAAGGCCAACAGAAGAGAGATCGCTAGACCGGCGATTTGTCTGCTGCGTCCTTTTTCGGTGCCGGCACGCGGCACGTCGAGTTGGGCGCCATTCAAGTTGCTACGCCGAATCGCGGCAGGATCCAGCGCTGCAGGGCGATCCACACTGCTACGAAGAGGACAATTTGTAACCACTCGGGCATACTCTTTTGATGCACCAACTTCGAATCGGTGACAAATTCAGTGTACGCGGTTGTGAAGCCGAGCTCAACCGGACACTACCGTCGATGGAGTTCGGCAGCGTTAGCGCACACCATCGAAGCGCACCGCAATCACACAGCCTTCGCGAGCCTCACCCGACGCTCCGCTGGCCTGAAAGAAATACGGTCGGAAATCCACCCCAGGCTCCGTAGCCGCGAAATACAAAGTCACCGCCTCCCCCGCCCGCGCCGCCGCCGTGATGTACGCCACCAACGCATGTTCCAGCGAGTGATACCCATTCTTCCAGGGCCATTGCTTCGGTAGGTCACCAATCGGCAGATTCGTCGCACCGCTGACCGTCGTCCAAACCTCCCCGTGCAATGGATCCACAAAATAGCGCTGCCAATAGTCGTAGGTTCGATCCAGATACTGGGCCGCCAAAGTGGGATCCTGAATCGATAGCGTCGCCGCGAATTGATCCAACTCCGCGTAAATCCACCAACTCTTGTCTAAGTCCAACGCGCCGTCCGCCTTGACACCGCTAACCCACGATCCATTCCGATACGCGCGCTCCAACACGCGACGCCCACCGCTCTCGACGAGCCTCGGATTTCCCGTCAACACACCCGTCCAGCGGATCATCCAGAAGCTCTTGATCGTATGCCCAAAATCTGTCCCGGACACTTTCGGATCCCGATCCGCGGGCTTGTCGGAAGCCAGGTAAAAGAGATTCTCGTCCCAGTTGTAGTAGTGATCGATGAGCACGATCGAAAGTCGCGTCAGATCGTCGAGCCATTCCTGGCGGTGCGGTTCCGGCAGGATCGGCGCGAGCAACACCATATAAGCATTCATCTGATCAAGCGTCGCCACAATCCGACGGCCATCCGCGCGCTCGGTGGCCGTTGTCCTCGCGCAGCCACTTCATCACGTTGTTGTCGTAGTCGAAGTAGTTCTCGAAAATATGGCGTTTGATCGCGAGGATATCTTCGAGGACCTCTGCATCGCGCGTCAGGTAGTTAGTAGAAGCCAAACCCGATCAGCCCATAGGCGAGCTCCTGCGGATTCCGCCACTCCGGCTTCGGACCCCACACGCCCGTCCGCGGATCCTGATTCGTCGCGATGCCACCATTGCCGCGATCCACCACCTCGCGCCGCAAGTAATCCAATCCGGACTTCATCGAATCCAGATACTTCCGATCCGCCGGTCATATGGAAAGCGACGCCATAGGCGTACGGCACGGGCGCACCCAATTCACGGCCGTACCGTCATCGCAGCGGATCGCGGGAAAGTCGCCCTTGGCTCCGAGCGCATCCGGATGTGACCAGAAGGGCAGCAGATCTCGGTTGAGGTGGTCAAGCCAAGCGGCAGCAGGCTGCGCGAACGCACCACAGACCGCGACAAAAGAGATCAGGATGAGACGCATTCGATTCGATGGTATCCGACGGATTAACACCCTGCAGGGCAATTTTCAGAAAGCGAGATTCCTGCTAAGATCAGGCAGCTTGGTAATCCTCTTTCGGCTGTTCGTAGCAGGCGACAATCCGCGATCCCGCAATGCGATTGACCACGCGCGAGGTGTCTGTGGCCAGTTGCCCTCGGGCCGTTGGAAGCTCGATGTTGTGGACGTCCTGTCTGACAGTGAACAGGCCCAAGCCGAAGGCATCCTCGCGACACCTACCCTGCTCTGCCATGCTCCCTATGCCGACTTTCGCGTAGTAGGGAAGTTCCAGGCTGCCGATCTTTTGCTGCGACTTTTCTCCGCATCCGATCAAATCATGTGAGAAACTTTCCGACACCATCGCACTAATAACATAGAGGAGCCGTATCCCGTGCCGAACTCCACCTTTGACCCGATTCTCGCCGCGCTCAGCCTTCAGTCCCCCGGGCTTTGGCAAGCTCCCGGGGGACTGAGTTCCCTGCTGCTGAGGGCAGGCGATCCATGTTTGGTGCTAGACGCCGCGGGCTATATCGTCGCCGCGAACGAACGCGCAGCAGAACTTCTCGGTCGCAGCACTGAGACGCTCCAAGGCGAGTTCTTTGGAGTATGGGGTCCTGAGCTGGACCATGCGGATCTCGATCTCATCCGAGTGCGGGATGGCGTTGCGGAATCCTCTGGCGTCCGGGCACGCCGGTATTCTGAATGCGCCGACTCAAGGATGACCGTTTCGATCGTTTTCGAACCGTTGCTGGAGGCACAGATCCCGCTGGCAGCCGCGATTGGAATGACCGCACTGGAAGTCCCCGCAGTCAACCTGAGACTCTCGTTCTCGCATCTGCCATCGGATGTCCGCGTCGGGCTTGAGTTTCAAAAGATGATCCGTGCGTGGGTTGTCTTCTTCCGAAACACCGCCGACAGTGGCGAGGCCGATCTACAGATCCGCGCCAGGAGTGAACCTGGATGGTTGAAAATCGAGTTTTGTTTGCATCAGCCCGAGCCTCCACCGCTGCGAAGTGCTGGCTATGAGTCCGACGACCTGGACGAAGCGGCGGCGGCCCTGGAAAAGCTCGGAGGGACTTTTCAGTTACGCGTGGATTATCCGGAGATCACGGCTCAGCTACGGGTTCCGCACGGTTCGCAGTAGTTTGGCAATCTTTAGCAGTACTTCCGCGACGTACCCAGGATTATGGATCGCATCGGAGAGTCTCGCGCCCGGATTCCGCAGCTTGACCGAGGCCATCGGCGGACGTCGTCCGAAGCTGACACCTCAGCAGCAGGCTGAAATCCGGAACATGGTTTCAATGGGCGACAAGACAGCCGCCGACGCCGCACGACTGTTCAAGATTCACCCGGCGACCGTCAGCAAGCTTCTTGCTCGGACGCTGCCGTCAGTGAGGAAGGCTAGCTAAACATGCCAAATGATGTTGACGGAAGTACGCCACTTAATTCCTGTCTCTTATACACATCTGACGCTGCC